>Ga0207893_1000176_pt1 | contig 44915 bp, 37 predicted proteins | sample MalvirmetaMSP121_FD_184233 | JGI IMG/M metagenome (GOLD analysis project Ga0207893, IMG submission 184233) | Marine viral communities from the Deep Pacific Ocean - MSP-121 (SPAdes) | ecosystem: Environmental > Aquatic > Marine > Oceanic | place: Pacific Ocean | collected 2001-06-02 | reverse complement strand
GATGCCACGCCATGCAGCCCACCTGGAACTGGCTCATGGCCTGCTGCGAGAGCTGCCGGTCCAGGAGCTCCCGCTGTACCGCAGCTGGTGTGTGGTGCATCCGCGGGGTAAGCGGCTGAGCCCGGTGGCTCAGGCGTTCTTCTCGTTTATCCGTGAAGAACGTGCCCAGATCAGCGCCCTGGCTGCGCGCTTTGATGGCGCACAGGCAAACCCTCGAGCAGCGGGCTGACCATCAATAGATCGGGAAACTCCACCAGTTGTGCGTGCAGCTGGCGCTGCTCGTCGTAGCTTTCGATGGCGCGGCGGAAGTGCATGCGGCGCTCGTCCTGTAGTTTGCGGCGGGCACGGGCATCGAGGTTGACGTAGGCTTCACGGTGCTGGGACATGCGCGGTCTCCGGAACGGGTGTCGGGAGAGCCCAGCATCTGAGGCCTGGGTGACGCTATGAAGTCAAACAGATGACGGAGCGATGAACACCGCTCCAGCGGTCGTCGGTCACCGTCAGTCGTCGTGGTGCTTTGTCGACTTGGGCGACAGCCGAAGGCTGCGCAAGCTGCGCTTGACGCTCTTGAGGTGGTTGACCAGGCTCGGTCCTCGGGCCATGGCGACGCCCATGGCCAGCACATCAATCACCACCAGATGGGCGATCCGCGAGGTCAGCGGGGTGTAGATCTCGGTGTCCTCCTGAACGTCGATGGCCAGGTTGATCGTGGCCAGCTCAGCCAGCGGGGTCTGGCTCGGGCACAGAGTGATCAGCGTGGCGCCGGACTCGCGCACCACGTTGGCGGTAATCAACAGATCCTTGGAGCGCCCAGACTGGGAGATACAGATCGCCACGTCGGTGGGTTTCAGCGTCACCGCCGACATCGCCTGCATGTGCGGATCGGAATAAGCCGCCGCGCTGAGCAGCAGACGGAAGAACTTGTGCTGGGCATCGGTAGCAACTGCGCCGGACGCGCCGAAGCCGTAGAACTCCACTCGTTCAGCCTTCGCCATCGCCGCAACGGCGCGCTCCAGCGCATCGGAGTCAAGCTTCTCGCGCACTTCCATCAAGGTATGCAGAGTGGTGTCGAAAATCTTCAGCGCAAAATCGGTGACCGAATCGTTCTCACTGATGGCGAACTGGCCAAAGCTGGCGCCCGCCGCGAGACTCTGCGCCAGCTTCAACTTGAGATCCTGAAAGCCCAGGCAACCGATGGCGCGGCAGAACCTCACAATGGTGGGCTCACTGACCCCGACCGTATGGGCCAGATCGGCCATGGAACTGTGCATCACGGCAGCCGGATCGAGGAGCACATGGTCGGCCACCTTGAGCTCCGACTTGCGTAACGAACTTCTCGATTGGGCAATGTGTTGCAGCAGGTTCACGTGGGGGACTCGCTATGATCAAAACTCGGCAAGAATGGTCGAACGCTGCGGGTGTGCTCGCATCCGTCCAGCCGGCTGGGTTGTAGTGGGCTTGTAGTTATACTACAAGCTTCGCAGTATCGCCCACCTATCGAGTCTGTCCACCTTCTAGGAGTGACGCTGTGTCCATTTCCTGCGACATGCTGGTATTTGGCGGTACCGGCGACCTGGCGCTACACAAACTCATCCCTGCGCTGTATTACCTGCATCGCGAGCATCGGCTGCATGCTGATGTCCGCATCCTGGCGATCGCCCGTCAGGACATCGACCGCAATGCCTACCTGGCGCTGGCCGAGCGTCACCTCCGTGCGCAAATTGCGCGCACGGACTTCGAGGCTGAGATATGGAAAGCGTTCAGCCAACGCCTCGACTACTTCCCCATGGACGCCACTCAACGGGGTGAATACATCCGCCTCGCGCACCACCTTGGAGAAGCCGAAGGTCGCGTACGGGTGCATTACCTGGCGACCGCGCCCAACCTGTTCGAGCCGATTGCCTCGAACCTCGAAAGCGCGGGGCTTGCCGGAGAAGACGCGCGCATCGTCCTGGAGAAGCCCATCGGCCATTCCCTCGAATCAGCCCTTGAGATCAACGAGGCCATCGGTAACGTCTTCCCGGAGTCGAGGATCTATCGGATCGATCACTACCTGGGCAAGGAAACCGTGCAGAACCTCATGGCGCTGCGCTTTGCCAATGCGCTGTTCGAGCCGATCTGGCGCAGCGGCCACATCGATCATGTGCAGATCACCGTCGCCGAGACCCTTGGCGTGGAGGAGCGCGGTAGCTACTACGACCATGCCGGCGCCATGCGCGACATGTTGCAGAATCACCTGCTGCAGCTGCTCTGCCTGGTGGCGATGGAAGCCCCGGTGCGCTTCGACGCCAAGTCGATACGCGGCGAGAAGGTGAAAATTCTCGAAGCGCTCAAGCCCATCACAGGCAATGACGTGCAAGACAAGACCGTACGGGGCCAATACGCAGGTGGGCGCATCGGCGGTCATGACGTCCAGGCCTACTATTTCGAGAAAGACGTCGACAACGACAGCGACACCGAAACCTTCGTCGCCGTGAAAGCGGAGATCGACAACTGGCGCTGGGCAGGCGTGCCCTTCTACCTTCGTACCGGCAAGCGCATGGCGAAGAAGCGTTCGGAGATCATCATCACTTTCAAACAGGTACCCCACATGCTCTTCACCAAGGGCGAGGTCAACCGCCTGGTGATTCGCCTGCAGCCCGAGGAGAGCATCAGCCTGCAGCTGATGGCCAAGGCACCGGGCAAAGGGATGCAGCTGGAGCCCGTGGAGCTCGACCTGAACCTGGCGCACGCATTCAGCAGCACGCGTCGCTGGGAGGCCTACGAGCGGCTGTTGCTGGACGTGATCGAAGGCGACTCGACCCTGTTCATGCGCCGTGATGAGGTGGAAGCGGCTTGGAACTGGGTCGACCCGATCCTTTGCGGCTGGCAGAGCCATTACCGCAAACCCAGACCTTATCCGGCCGGAACCGACGGCCCTGAGCAAGCACGCCAACTGATCGAGCATCAAGGACGCCAATGGTGGCGCTGAGCCAGCCGAACGACTCAGCGGTCACAGCACCGGCACGAGTTGCAGCACCCGAGCTAGAGCCACTCTGCGCGAGTAGCTGCAACTAACGCATAGGCGTCTCACAACTACCGAATGAACTTCGCAGTCCCGGCATATTGTTGAGCTGAAAGAAAAAATTAACCAAACGCGACGAAGTCGCCATCTCCGCGAAGCGTATCGCCGATATCCAGCCCCGATATCGGCGATCGAACTTGCCATGACAAGCCCGGTAACTCAGGGCTTGATCCAGGCGAAACTTCGGCGAGTTCCAGCCAAGTTATCCTACCCGTTATCCACAACCGTCCCGACCTCGAAGTAACCCACGCAAAGCCCCGCCTCATAAGGGTTCAACCCAAATTACAGCGAGCACTGAAATGCTCTTGTGACGCGATTGGATCGTGTTGCGAAACTACCCGAGCAGAGGTAGTTGATTAGCCGCTGGTGTTCGCCGATATATTCGCGCCCGGCCGGCGCTGAACATCACGACGGACGAGCAAGTTCAACTTTCGCGATAAACGGTGAACTTCGGAGATATCAGCGGCGAATCCATGCCCATGATCGGCGACTTGGGTTGAGAATAATTTTTCGATGTGTTTATTCTAGAAAAGGATTTCAATCAGCAACCCCAAAGGTCTTGTTTTGAGTATTCCTACCGTAACGCTCCGTCGCCCAACCGACGGCGACGGTTATCCCCTTCATGAGCTGGTAGCACGCTGCCAACCTCTGGACACAAATTCGGCGTACTGCAACCTCCTGCAATGCTCCGATTTCGCCGATACCTCCATTGCCGCCACAAACGCGGATGGCCAATTGGTAGGTTTCATTTCCGGTTACTGCCCTCCTGCTCGCCCAGACACCTTGTTCGTCTGGCAAGTCGCCGTCGACGCTTCGATGCGCGGCCAGGGTCTGGCGCTGCGCATGCTGATGGCATTGATCGCACGGGTCGCCAGAGAGCAGGGCGTCGCGAACCTGGAAACCACCATCTCGCCGGACAACGGGGCATCCCAGGCGCTGTTTAAAAAGGCCTTCGCCAAACTTGGCGTCGACTACAGCACCCGCACCCTGTTCTCCCGCGCCGAACATTTTGCCGGCAAGCACGAAGACGAAGTGCTCTACCGCGCCGGCCCGTTCGCCGCACCCAATTCAGAAGAAGAACTAGAGGAAAACGCATGAAAACTTTCGAACTGCACGAATCTGGCGTTCGCAGCTACTGCCGCTCCTTTCCAGTGGTCTTCAAGCAGGCCCGTGGCGCTGAACTCACTACCCGCGAAGGCAAGACGTACATCGACTTCCTCGCCGGTGCCGGCACGCTGAACTACGGCCACAACCATCCTGTGCTCAAGCAGGCGCTGCTCGATTACATCGAAGCCGACGGCATCACGCACGGCCTGGACATGTACTCCGAAGCGAAGGAGACCTTTCTCTCCACCTTCGATCGCCTGATCCTCAAGCCGCGCAACATGGACTACGTCATGCAGTTCACCGGCCCGACCGGCACCAACGCGGTAGAAGCCGCGCTGAAGCTGGCGCGCAAGGTGACCGGCCGCAACAACATCATCAGCTTCACCAACGGCTTCCATGGCTGCAGCATTGGCGCGCTCGCTGCGACAGGCAACAAGCATCACCGTGGCGCCGCCGGCGTTCCGCTGACCGACGTCAGCCGTATGCCCTACGCCAACTACTTCGGCGACAAGGTCAACACCATCGCGATGATGGACAAGTTGCTGACCGACCCATCCAGCGGTGTCGACAAGCCGGCTGCGGTGATCGTTGAAGTGGTCCAGGGCGAAGGCGGTCTGAACGCCGCCTCGGCCGAGTGGGTGCGCAAGCTCGAGAAGCTGTGCCGCAAGCACGAGATGCTGCTGATCATTGACGACATCCAGGCCGGCTGCGGCAGGACTGGCACCTTCTTCAGCTTTGAAGAGATGGGCATCAAGCCGGACATGATCACCCTGTCCAAGTCGCTGTCAGGCTATGGCCTGCCGTTCGCCATGGTGCTGCTGCGCAAGGAGCTGGACCAGTGGAAGCCGGGCGAGCACAACGGCACCTTCCGCGGTAACAATCACGCGTTCGTCACCGCTGCTGCTGCCATCGAGCACTTCTGGAAAGACGACGAGTTCGCCAACAGCGTCAAAGCGAAGGGCAAGCGCATCGCCGACGGCATGAACAAGATCGTCCGCCGCTACGGCCCTGACTCTTTGTTCGTCAAAGGCCGCGGCATGATGATCGGCATCAGCTGCCCGGACGGCGACACCGCCGCCGCCATCTGCCGTCACGCCTTCGCAAACGGCCTGGTCGTTGAAACCAGCGGCGCTCACAGCGAAGTGGTCAAGTGTCTCTGCCCGCTGATCATCAGCGAAGAACAGATCGACAAGGCCATGAGCATTCTGGACAAGGCGTTCGCCGCCGTGATGTCCGATCAAGCCGCCACTCAGGCCTCTTAAGGAGAATCAGATGATCGTACGTACCCTGGCCGAATGCGAGCAGTCCAACCGCAAGATCAAGACCGACACTTGGGACAGCACCCGGATGCTGCTCAAGGACGACAAGATGGGCTTCTCGTTTCACATCACCACCATCTACGCCAACACCGAGACGCACATCCACTACCAGAACCATCTGGAGTCGGTGTACTGCATGAGCGGCAACGGTGAGATCGAAACCATCGCAGACGGCAAGATCTACAAGATTGAGGCCGGCACGCTGTACATCCTCGATAAGCACGACGAGCACCTGCTCCGTGGCGGCAGCGAGGACATGAAGATGGCCTGCGTGTTCAACCCGCCGCTCAACGGCAAAGAAGTGCATGACGAAAGCGGTGTGTATCCGCTTGAAGCCGAAACCGTAGTCTGATGCGACTCCGCAGGGCGGCTGCACCCCGCCCTGCGACACCCGATTCAAGGAGAGTTTAAAGTGAACCCCGTGCAAGCCGACCTGTACCCTTCGCGCCAGCACGACGAACCCAGCTGGCAAGAGCGTCTGGACCCGGTCGTCTACCGCAATGACCTGGCTAACGCCCCAATTCCTCCGGACCAGATCGAGCGCTTCGAGCGTGACGGTTACCTGGTCATCCCCAATCTGTTCAGCGCCGAGGAAGTCGCGGTATTCCGCGAAGAGCTCGACCGCATGCGCCAGGATCCGGCCGTTGCCGAATCCGGCAAGACCATCAAGGAACCCGACAGCGGCGCGATCCGCTCGGTGTTTGCCATCCACGCCGATAACCCGCTGTTCGCCCGTGTCGCCTGTGACGAGCGCATTGCTGCTATCGCCAGTTTCATACTCGGCGGCGACATCTATGTGCACCAGTCGCGGATGAACTTCAAACCCGGCTTCACCGGCAAGGAGTTCTACTGGCATTCGGATTTCGAAACCTGGCATGTCGAAGACGGCCTGCCGCGCATGCGCACCCTGAGTTGCTCGATCCTGCTGACCGATAACGAAGCTCACAATGGTCCGTTAATGCTGGTGCCGGGATCGCACAAGCACTACATCCGCTGCGTCGGCGCGACGCCGGAGAACCATTACGAGAAGTCGCTGCGCAAGCAGGAGTTCGGCGTACCCGACCATGACAGCCTGACCCGCCTGGCGGACCGTTACGGCATTGACACGGCCACCGGCCCGGCAGGGAGCGTGGTGTTATTCGACTGCAACACCATGCATGGCTCCAACAGCAACATCACCCCCAGCGCGCGCAGCAATCTGTTCTATGTCTACAACCATGTAGATAATGCCGCGCAGGCCCCGTTCTGCGGCCTCTCGCCACGCCCGGCCTTTGTCGGCGAACGCGAGAATTTCGAGCCTCTGCAGATCAAGCCACAACAGTATCTCTGACGTATCCATCAGGCCCGCATACCGGGCCTGATCTTTGTTGGCGGCCGAGAGGCGGCCCAGGGATGAAAATTCACCCCCAAGACGGGACGATGAATCGATGCATACCGTAGAAAAGATCGGCGGCACATCCATGAGCCGCTTCGAAGAACTGCTCAACAACATCTTTATTGGCCATCGCACGGGCGACGAGCTCTATCAGCGCGTCTTCGTCGTATCGGCCTACAGCGGCATGACCAATCTGCTGCTGGAACACAAGAAGACCGGAGAACCGGGCGTCTACCAGCGCTTCGCCGATGCCCGCAGTGAGGGCGCCTGGCTTGATGCACTGGAAACCGTGCGCACACGCATGCTCGACAAGAATGCCGAGCTGTTTAGCGCGTTCGAGCTGCGCGCTGCCAACCAGTTCATCAACTCGCGCATCGACGATGCCCGCGAGTGCATGAGCAGCCTGCAACGTCTCTGCGCCTATGGCCACTTCCAGCTCGACGAGCACTTGATGAAGGTGCGCGAGATGCTCGCCTCGCTCGGCGAGGCGCACTCAGCCTTCAACTCGGTGCTGGCGCTCAAGCATCGCGGCATCAACGCGAAGATGGTCGACCTCACCGGCTGGCACCGCGACGCACCGCTGCCCTTCGATGAAATGGTGCGCCACAGCTTCGAAGAGGTGGACCTGTCCCGCGAACTGGTAGTTGCCACCGGCTACACGCATTGCAGCGAAGGCCTGATGAACACCTTCGACCGCGGCTACAGCGAGATCACCTTCGCGCAGATTGCTGCTGCCACCGGCGCCCGCGAGGCGATCATCCACAAGGAATTTCACCTCTCCTCCGCCGACCCGAACCTGGTCGGGGCGGACAAGGTGGTCACTATCGGCCGCACCAACTACGACGTGGCCGACCAGCTGTCGAACCTGGGCATGGAGGCGATCCATCCGCGTGCAGCGAAGACGCTGCGACGCGCCGGAATCGAGCTGCGCATCAAGAATGCCTTCGAACCCGAGCACGCCGGCACCCTCATCAGCCAGGACTACAAGAGCGAGCGGCCCTGCGTCGAGATCATCGCCGGGCGCAAGGACGTCTTCGGCATCGAGGTGTTCGATCAGGACATGCTCGGTGATGTCGGCTACGACATCGAGATCAGCAAGCTGCTCAAGCAGCTGCGTCTCTATGTGGTGAACAAGGACTCCGACGCCAACAGCATCACCTACTACGCCTCGGGCTCGCGCAAGCTGATCAACCGCGCCGCGCGGCTGATTGAGGAAAAGTACCCGGCGGCGGAAGTGACCGTGCACAACGTCGCGATCGTCTCGGCGATCGGCTCTGACCTCAAGGTCAAAGGCATCCTCGCCAAGACCGTGGCTGCACTGGCTGGCGCCGGCATCAGCATCCAGGCGGTGCATCAGTCGATCCGCCAGGTCGAGATGCAGTGTGTGGTCAATGAGGAAGACTACGACGACGCCGTCGCAGCCTTGCACCGCGCACTGATCGAGCCGGAAAACCACGGAGACGTGATCGCCGCGGCGTAACCACTCCCTAACACCGACCGCCGGATCTGGCTCGCGCTAGCTCCGGCGGTTTGCCGTCTGCCATTCGCTGGCCGATTCGGACAGCTTGCGGCGCCGATACCAGCCGGCGAAGAACACCAGCGCCAGGATCAGCTCGGCCAGGTCGCCGCCGTAGTACATCAGCCGCGCCGCCGCTTCGATCTCGGCCAGTTCAAGGCCCGCGTCTCGGGGAAATCCATAGGCATACATCAACTTGCCGAGCACCGCATGAGCGGCGATAGCGGCGAACAGCACGAGCAACCGCAAACGCATCCCCGGCCGATGGGGCGCCGGATCCGGCCCGGCAATCGACCAGCTGAACAGATAGCCGGCAAGCACGAAGTGCAGGTGCAACCAGATGTGCAGCAGGGGCTCACTGAAGCTCAGCTGAAACAGCGGCGTCAGGTAGAGCAGGTACAGCGCACCGATATCCAGAAGCAACGCAGTGACAGGGTGGCTCAGGCAGCGCACCGGCACTGTCGCCGCGAAATCGGTGACGCGCCGTGCAGTGGCTACCGGCACGCTGCGCAGCAACAGGGTGCCCGGCGCCCCTAGCATCAGGGCGATGGGGGCAAACATGCCGAGCAACAGGTGCTGGGCCATGTGCCCACGCAGATCCGAGTGCCCCCACTCGACCATCGGCGGCGAGAAGGCCACCACTAACAACCCGCACCCCAGGCTGAAACTGACCAACCGCCAGCAATGCCAGACCTTGCGACGCCTACGCTGTGCACGGACACCCAACACATAGGCAAACCACAGCCCTTGCGTCACCAGCACCAGCATGAAAGTCCCGGCGAGGGTCAATAGATGAGCGTCATGACTCACAGGACGCTCACTCCGCGCTGCCGCAGCCTGGCGCGGGCCCTACGCCAGATAAAGAACCCAACCGCCAGCAGCAATACGCCGAAGCCGTTCCAGGCCAGGTCATAGAGCCATAGGTTGTCGACGTAGCGTACCTGGTGCAAACGCAGGACCTTGTGATCGACAACGCCGTCGAACAACTGGAAGCCTCCGGCTCCGAACAACAGCCCTGCCCAGGCGTGCCAGCGCGATACCGCTTGATGACGACTCAGCCGAACGAACAGGTAAAACCCGGCCGCGAGCATCAGCAGCTCAGCCGAGTGCAACAGGCCATCGGACAGGAGCGAGATCGCAGGCGTTGAGCGGTCGAAAAAATGGTGCCAGGCGAGGATCTGGTGAAAGATGATCTCATCGATCGCCGCCATCAGACCGATCCCGAGAAAGCTCGTCGCGGTCAGGCTGCCTCTGGCATCGACAGTGTTAGCGCTCACGATGGCCTCCGGTGGTAACGGGTTGGCCTGCATCGGAACTCGGTGCGCTCGACTCAAGCCCTGTTTAAAAGTGACTGGGCCCCGCCGCAGGAGTTCGCTATCGACTTGACCTGACGGGGCGAAAAGCGCGGGCCAACTCAGTAGAATCCGCACACTTTTTGTCGGTATACAGAGCCACCGCACCATGACCCACCCTCGCACCGAACTGCTGTCGCCCGCCGGCACCCTGAAATCCATGCGCTACGCCTTTGCCTACGGCGCCGACGCGGTCTATGCCGGGCAGCCGCGCTACAGCCTGCGCGTGCGCAACAACGAGTTCGATCACGCCAATCTGCGTCTGGGCATCGATGAAGCGCACGCTCAGGGCAAGCAGTTCTACGTGGTGGTCAACATCGCGCCACACAACGCCAAGCTGCGCACCTTCATCAAGGACCTGGAGCCGGTGGTGGCGATGGGCCCGGATGCGCTGATCATGTCCGATCCAGGCCTGATCATGCTGGTTCGCCAGCATTTCCCCGAGATGACCATTCACCTTTCGGTCCAGGCCAACGCGGTGAACTGGGCCAGCGTCGAGTTCTGGCGCCAGCAGGGGCTGACCCGCGCGATCCTTTCCCGCGAGTTGTCGCTGGAGGAAATCGGCGAGATCCGTGAAAAGGTGCCGGGCATGGAACTGGAGGTCTTCGTCCACGGTGCGCTGTGCATGGCCTACTCAGGACGCTGTCTGCTCTCGGGCTACATCAACAAGCGCGACCCCAATCAGGGCTCCTGCACCAACGCCTGCCGCTGGGAGTACAAGGCTCACGAGGGCAAGGAAGACGAGCTGGGCAACATCGTCCAGCAGTACCAGCCGATTCCGCTCCAGCAGCTTGATCAGGGTCGGAACCAGCCCACACTCGGCGCGGGTGCGCCCACCGATCAGGTATTTCTGCTGGAGGACAGCAGCCGTCCCGGCGAGATGATGGAAGCCTTCGAGGACGAGCACGGCACCTACATCATGAACTCCAAGGACCTGCGCGCTGTGCAGCACGTCGAGCGGCTCGTGCAGATGGGCGTGCATTCATTGAAGATTGAAGGCCGGACCAAATCGCACTACTACGTGGCGCGCACCGCACAGGTCTACCGCAAGGCCATTGACGACGCGGTCGCTGGCAGACCCTTTGACAAGTCGCTGATGGACACCCTGGAGTCCCTGGCCCACCGCGGCTATACCGAGGGCTTCCTTCGTCGTCACGTGCATGACGAGTACCAGAACTACGAGCGCGGCTTCTCGCTGTCGGACCGCCAGCAGTTCGTCGGCGAACTGACCGGCGAGCGGCGCAACGGGCTGGCTGAAGTGATCGTCAAGAACCGCTTCGCCGTTGGCGACCGCCTGGAACTGATGACACCTCAGGGCAACCTGAACTTCCGCCTGGACGCGCTGGAGAACAAGCGCGGCGAACGTGCTGAAGTGGCGCCCGGCGACGGGCACGTGCTTTACCTGCCAGTCCCGGAAACGGTAGATCTGCAGTATGCACTGGTGATGCGGGAGCTGGACGGCGGCACCACCCGCGGCTAGCCGCCAGAACGGCGCCGGCTCAGGATCCGCTCCGCCGCCGCCGCGTGGCGGGTTCTGCCGCGACAACCGTAGGGTGGGCTTTAGCCCACCAGCAGTTGGTGTGAAGCAGAGCAAGCGGTGGGCTGAAGCCCACCCTACAGGCAGCAAAAGCCCAGCCCGCACCATCAAACCAAGAGTTTGACGAACTCCTCAGGCGGCACTGGCCGGCTGATCAGGTAACCCTGCATCTCGTCACAGCCGTGAGCCTTGAGGAAATCCGCCTGTGCCTGGGTTTCGACACCCTCGGCGACAACCTTCAGTTCCAGGCTGTGGACCATGGCGATGATGGCTCGAACGATGGCCGAATCCTCGCCGACCTGATCCAGTTCGGAAATGAAAGACCGGTCAATCTTCACGTAGTCCACAGGGAAGCGCTTGAGGTAACTCAGCGAGGAATAGCCGGTACCGAAGTCGTCGATGGCCAGCTTCACGCCCAGCGCGCGCAACTGGCGGCTGATGTTGATGGCATTGTCGATGTCATCGAGCAGCTGGCTTTCGGTCAGTTCCAGCTCGAGCCGGTCGGCTGGCAGCCCGGTCTCCTCCAGCACCTGGCGCACCAAGCTGACGAAATTACCCTGGCGTAACTGCTTGACCGACAGGTTCACCGAGACCCGAATCGCGGCCAGTCCGTCGAGCTGCCATTGACGCGCCTGCCGGCAGGCCTCGCGCAGCACGAACTCGCCGAGCGGGATGATCAGCCCGGTTTCCTCGGCCAATGGAATGAAAAAGCCCGGCGCAATCAGGCCTTTCTGCGGATGCCGCCAGCGCACCAACGCTTCGGCCGCATCCAGACTGTCTTCCTTCACGCTCAACCGCGGTTGATAGAAGACTTCCAGCTGGCCTTCCTCGACGGCGCGACGCAGCTGGTTTTCCAGCTTGAGATTTTCCAGGCTCGACACCTGCAAGCGCTCGGTGAAGAACTGCAAGGTGTTGCCGCCCAGATGTTTGGCATGCTGCATGGCCATGTTTGCCTGCAACAGCAGCGAGGTCGCCTCCCGTGAGTTGTCAGGCATGAGGCTGACACCAATGGACGCACTGATGACCAGCTCCTGATCGTCGATCTGAATGGGTTTGCTGATGCGCGACAGCAGACGGCTACCGCTGTGCGCCAGGCTGGCCAGGCTGCCGTACCCTTCGAGCACCACCACGAACTCATCACCGGACAAACGGGCAATGGTGTCGGCGTCTGACAGGGTGTGGGACAGACGGCGCGAGACCTCACGCAACAGCTGATCAGCCGCCTCGTGCCCCAGGCTTTCATTCAGCGTCTTGAAACGATCGAGATCGATATAGAGCACCGCCAGCCCACGGTTACTGCAGCGACCACGCTCACAGGCACTGTGCAGACGTTCCTTGAGCAAGCTGCGATTGGCCAGCCCGGTCAGCTCGTCGAAGTGGGTCAAATAACGCAGACGCTCCTCGACCTGGCGCCTGACGCTGAGGTCGGAAACAAATGCGACCACGTTGCAAACGTTGCCTTGCCGGTCGTGCACCACGCGCATCTGCGCCCATTGCGGGTAGACCTCGCCGTTTTTGCGGGTTTCGATCAGCTCGCCTTGCCAGCTGCCGTGCTGCGCCAGGCTTTCGCGAATCGCCGCATATTGCTGGCGACTGTCCTCGGAGCTGGCCAGCAGGGCGACGCTTCTGCCGATCAGTTCGGCTCGACTGAAACCGGACAGGTCGCAGCAAGCCTGATTAACCGCCAGCAGATTGAACTCGGGGTCCATGATCGCCATGCCCTCACCCGCCGCCTCGAACACCGTCGCGGCCAACCGCAATTGCTCGGCCTGACGATGGCTCTCGCTGATGTCTCGCCGGGTTCCGATCATGCGCAAGGCACGGCCACTGGCATCGCGCTCGGTGACGCGACCACGGTCTTCGATCCATACGAAGCTACCGTCGCTCAGCATCGCCCGGTATTGCACGGCATAGCTTTCGGTCTTGCCCTTCAAGTGATCGATCATGTCCTGCCGGACACGCGGGCCATCTTCCGGATGCACCTCAGGACGCTGCTGGTCGACCAGCAGCAGTCGGTCACTCAGGCCTACACCAAAAACCACGTCCATCCTCGAATGGAGGACCTCGCCATTGGCCATGTCCCAATCCCACATGCCTAGCTCGCTGGCTTCCAGCGCAAGGCTCAGGCGTGCCTCGCTTTCATGCAGCGCAGCAGTGCGCTCGATTACGCGCCGCTCCAGCCCATCGAAAGCCTCCCGTAGCCGGCCCTCGGCATGACGGCGTTGCTCGATTTCCCGGCCCAGTTCGCCGTTCAGCTCGATGGCTTGCCCGCGCATGTTTTCCAGCCGCCGGATCAGCAACTGATTGTGCAGACGCTGGGCCAGGCTGGCCGTAACCACTCGGTTCATTTGCCAGGCGATCATACTCAGCGTGAGCAACACGATCGCCGCCAGCACACCCCATCCCTGCAGTTGGGGCTCACCGCTGCCCAGCAGCACAACCGCTGCGGGAAGCAGCCCTGGGATGGCAAACGCACTGAACGCCCGGAGCGACACGCCGCAGGCCACGCACCCGGCAAAGAACACCGAGGCAAGCGAGCCGAGCAGTATCGTCTGCTGTAAAAACGGTCCGTCAAGCGCCAGCTCGATGATGGCGTAGTCCAGCGTCACCGCACTGGCGACACTGGCTAGTAGAAAGGTCCGATACCAGCGAGGATGCTGCTGCTCCTCTGCGCTGGCTTTGGCAAAGCGGCGCGTCTGCTGCAGCCGCAGCAGGGCGAGCGCAAAAGTCACACCCGACCAGATCGCCGTTTGCAGCTTCGGCCCTTCCGCCCAGAGCACGACGGGAAAAACCAGGCTGGTGATGATCATCAGCAGCAGCGCGAGTCGTGAGCCCTCATAGAGCAGCCGCGTGCGCTCGGCCCGCTGGTCGCTCTCTGCAAGATTGAAAGCGGCGTGGTCCTCCATGGCCATTGACGCCGACGGATTAGCTTGTGCGGAATCGATCATCGGGCTGTTCTTGTAATGGATGTCTGGAGCATTAAGCGTGCCTTGAGGTACGCCCCGATAATGGCACGATGCTAGCGCCCGGTCATCGTCTGTCCGACCAAAGACCATATTGACGATACGCAGGTATGGATCAGCTGGATATTTACAGGCTCTGTGATCCAGGGCCGGCCCGGCGCTTGGCGCTGTCTCGGCTGCAACAGACAAGCCCGCACTCTGCCATTGGTCCTCTAGCACCCCATCCGTTGCATGAGCGGGTCAGTCGGATTTCCGGCTAGAATGGCGCCCATGCATGACGATCTCTCTCTTCTCCTGAACTCCCTCAACGATGCCCAGCGCCAGGCCGTAGCCGCGCCGCTGGGTCGTCAACTGGTCCTCGCCGGTGCCGGCTCGGGCAAGACCCGCGTGCTGGTGCACCGTATCGCCTGGCTGCACCAGGTCGAGCGCGCATCTTTGCACTCGATTCTTTCAGTAACCTTTACCAACAAAGCCGCCGCCGAGATGCGCCAGCGCATCGAGCAGCTGATGAAGGTCAACCCGCAAGGCATGTGGGTCGGGACCTTCCACGGCCTGGCCCACCGCCTGCTGCGCGCGCACTGGCAGGAAGCGAAGCTGGCGCAGAATTTCCAGATCCTCGACTCCGACGATCAGCAACGGCTGGTCAAGCGGGTGATCCGTGAACTCGGCCTCGACGAGCAGCGCTGGCCGGCGCGCCAGGCGCAATGGTGGATCAACGGGCAGAAGGACGAAGGCCTGCGGCCCAAAAACATCCAGCCCAGCGGCGACCTGTTCCTGGCAACGATGCTCAGCATCTACCAGGCCTATGAAGAAGCCTGTGCCCGCGCCGGGGTCATCGACTTTTCCGAACTGTTGCTGCGCGCGCTGGACCTCTGGCGCGATAACCCAGGCCTGCTGGATCACTACCAGCGCCGCTTCCGCCACATCCTGGTGGACGAGTTCCAGGACACCAACGCCGTGCAGTACGCCTGGCTGCGCCTGCTGGCCAAAGGCGGCGACAGCCTGATGGTGGTGGGCGACGACGACCAGTCGATCTACGGCTGGCGCGGCGCTCGGGTGGAGAACCTGCACCAGTTCAGCGAAGACTTCCAAGACGCCGTAACCATCCGCCTCGAGCAGAACTACCGCTCCACCGCTTGCATCCTCAAGGCCGCCAACGCCCTGATCGCCAACAACCAGGGCCGTCTCGGCAAGGAGCTCTGGACCGAGGGCTGCGAGGGCGAGCCGATCAGCCTCTACGCCGCCTTTAATGAACACGACGAAGCGCGCTACGTCGTCGAAAGCATTGAGAAAGCTATCCGTGAGGGCATGAGCCGCAGCGAGATCGCCATCCTCTATCGCTCCAACGCCCAGTCGCGGGTCCTCGAAGAAGCCCTGCTGCGCGAACGCATCCCCTACCGGATCTATGGCGGCCAGCGCTTCTTCGAGCGCGCCGAGATCAAGAACGCCATGGCTTACCTGCGCCTGATCCTGGCGCGGGACAACGACGCGGCACTGGAACGGGTAATAAACGTGCCGGCACGCGGAATTGGCGAGAAAACCGTCGAAGCCCTGCGCCAGCTGGCGCGTCAGCAGGAAACTTCGATGTGGGCCGCGCTGCACCAGGCGGTCGGCACCAAGGTGGTGTCGGGCCGAGCCGCCAGCGCGCTGAACGGCTTTGTCGAGTTGATCGACGGCCTCGCCCTGAAAGTCGAGGGCATGCAGCTGCACAACATGGCGCAGCTGGTCATCGAGCAGTCCGGACTGCTGGTCTACCATCGTGACGAAAAAGGCGAGAAGGCTCAGGCACGGGTGGAGAACCTCGAAGAACTGGTCTCCGCTGCGCGTGCTTTCGACAATTACAGCGAAGATCAGGAAGACGAGCAGACCCCGCTCGCAGCCTTCCTTGATCACGCCTCGCTGGAGGCCGGCGAGCAGCAGGCCGGCGACCACGAAGACAGCGTGCAGCTGATGACCTTGCACAGCGCCAAGGGTCTGGAGTTTCCGCTGGTGTTCCTGGTCGGCATGGAAGAAGGCCTGTTCCCGCACAAGATGAGCCTGGAAGAACCCGGCCGCCTCGAGGAAGAACGCCGCCTGGCCTATGTCGGCATCACCCGCGCCATGCAGCAGCTGATCGTCACCTATGCCGAAACCCGTCGGCTGTATGGCAGCGAGACCTACAACAAGATCTCGCGCTTCATTCGCGAACTGCCACCCGCGCTGATCAGCGAAGTGCGCTTGAGCAATACCGTCAGCCGCAGCTTCAATACCCGCGGCATGAGTGGCGGCTCGCTGTTCGATGGCGCCAATGTGCCGGATACCCCGTTCAACCTTGGTCAGCGCGTGCGTCATTCGCTGTTCGGCGAGGGCACCATCCTCAACTTCGAAGGCTCCGGGGCGCAGGCCCGGGTGCAGGTGAATTTCGAAGACGAAGGAAGCAAGTGGTTGATGCTCAGTTATGCCAAACTGGAACCGCTATGACGTTTACGTCAACCTGTACCGATACTAATAAAATTCGCCAAAGGAAATAGCCATTCATGAAACGCCGTCACTTGTTTGGTGTTGCCGCTGCCCTGCTTGCCTCCCTCAGCCTTGCAGGCTGCAACGACGAAAAGAAAGTCGAACCCACCGCCGAGCCCAAGGCTGCCGCCAGCGAAGCGCCCGAGACTTATAACTGGAAGATGGTCACCGCCTGGCCGAAGAACTACCCGGGCCTGGGTACTGCCGCCCAGCGTCTGGCCGATCGGGTCGAGGCCATGAGTGATGGCCGCCTGACCATCAAGGTCTACGCCGCCGGTGAGCTGGTCCCCGCCCTGGAAGTGTTCGACGCCGTTTCCCGTGGCACCGCCGAACTCGGCCATGGCGCGGCCTACTACTGGAAGGGCAAGGTTCCGACCGCGCAGTTCTTCACCTCGGTGCCGTTCGGCCTGTCGACCAGCGAGATGAACGCCTGGCTGACCCGCGGCGGCGGCCAGGAATTCTGGGACGAAGCCTATGCGCCCTACGGTGTGAAGCCGATGGTAGTCGGCAACACCGGCATGCAGATGGGCGGCTGGTTCAACAAGGAAATCAATTCACTGCAGGACCTGCAGGGGTTGAAGATCCGGACACCCGGCCTGGGCGGCGAAGTGCTGACCCGTCTCGGCGCGACCACTGTCAACATGCCCGGCGGCGAAGTGTTTACCGCCCTGCAGACCGGGGCCATCGACGCCACCGACTGGGTCAGCCCGTACAACGACCTGGCCTTTGGTCTGCACAAGGCCGCCAAGTACTACTACTACCCCGGCTGGCAGGAGCCTCAGGCCGTGCTCGAGCTGCTGGTCAACCAGAAGGCCCTCGACAGCCTGCCGGACGACCTGCGCGCCATCCTCACCGAGGCTGCCGGCGCCGCCAGCCGCGACATGATCGACGACTATGTCTATAACAACGCCATGGCACTCGATCAGCTCAAGCAACAAGGCGCGCAACTCAAGCGCTTCCCTGACGAAGTATTGAGCGCCATGCGTGAGCAGTCTGATGTCGTTCTAGGCGAACTGGCCGCACAAAGCGAGCTGAACGGCCGTATCTGGGCGTCGATGAAGGCGTTCCAGGCGCAGGTCAAGCCGATGCAAGAGATCTCCGAGAAAGAACTGTACAACTGGCGCTGAGTCAGATCAGCCGCTGTGCTTGCCTGACCCGGTAAGCGCAGCGGAGCAAAAGCCCGAAACACTCTGCAACTGGCGCGCCCGCACTGGGGCGTGCACCATCCGCTTCGTATCTTCGTCCAATCCAGGAATACCAAATGCAACGTGTGCTCAGCATTTTCATGGCGCTGTGTATCGGCCTGACCCTCAGCCTCGACGTTCATGCCAAGCGCTTCGGCGGTGGTAAGAGCTTCGGCTCGGCGCCCAGCCATCAAACGCGCCAGGCGCCGCAACAGACCCAGGCCGCGCCAAACCAGGCAGGTCGTCAGACACCTGCCGCCGCCAGTGGCGCCTCGCGCTGGTTGGGCCCGCTGGCCGGCCTCGCCGCCGGTGGCCTGCTGGCATCCATGTTCATGGGTGACGGCTTCGAAGGCATCCAGTTCATGGACATCCTGATCTTCGGCGGCATCGCCTTCCTGCTGTTCCGCTTCCTTGCCGCGCGCCGTCGCCAGCAGCAACCGGCCATGGCCGGACACGGGAATGCACCAATGCAGCGCGAAATGCCTGCACAGCAGTCGATCTTCGGCGGCAGCAGCGCCGCTCGTCCGGCGGCTGCTCCAGTGATCAACGCCCCAGCCTGGTTCAACGAGCAGAGCTTCGTGACGGCCGCGCGCGAACACTTCCTCTCGCTACAGCAGCATTGGGACGCCAACGAGATGGACAAGATCAGCGAGTTCGTCACGCCGCAACTGTTCGAGTTCCTCAAGCGTGAGCGCGCCGAGATCGGCGATGCGTACCAGTCCACCTACGTCGACGACCTGCAGATTCAGCTTGATGGCGTAGACGACCAGGCCGACAAGACCGTTGCCACGCTGACCTTCGTCGGCGTGTCGAAGAACTCACGCTTCGACCAGGGCGAACCGTTCAGCGAAAGCTGGCGCATGGAGCGCGCCCAAGGCGAGAACCAGCCTTGGCTGGTGGCCGGTATTCGCCAGAACGCCTGAGCCGCTACCTGAGACGACTCCGCTCTGTTCGGAGTCGCTCGCAAAAGCCTCGCCGCATGGCGGGGCTTTTTTGTTTCTACACCCCCGTTGTTTCCCGAGCGCAAGGGACCGGCCGTGCCGTAGCGTTGAACGGGGTCGACCGCCCTGCTCGAGTGCACCAATGGCCGAATAAACCGGCCCTACGGCAGCAACTTGCACGCCCATCCGCACCACCGCGAATGCCTCTATCCTGTGCCCAACGTGGCAAACATCGGCTGAACCCTGCTCGCAAATGGGCGTCTATGCTGTTCGGATAACAGTAATAGTCCAGAGGTCCTGCGTGCCAGGCAGCATCGAAACAAGGAATGGAGCCGCCGCTGCGCTCGTTCAGGGCGACCTGCCCACTGCACGCCAATCCACGATGACCAGCGTTCGTCTGCCCTCAATCGACAAGCTGCTGCGCGCGCCCGCCTGCGCTCCGCTGCAACAGCGTTATGGCCGCAACGTTCTGCTCGACACGCTGCGCGACCTGCTCGACGAGCTGCGTGAGCCGGCCCGCCACGGTCAGTTGGCCGCGCTGGAGCTGTCCGAAGCCGTCCTAGCCGGGCGCGCCGGTGAACGCCTCGCCAACCAACACCGCAGCCGCGTGCGCCGCGTGTTCAATCTGACTGGCACAGTGCTGCACACTAATTTGGGTCGCGCCCTGTTGCCGGATGAGGCCATCGAGGCGATCACCCTGGCGGCGCGCTATCCACTGAATCTGGAGTTCGACCTGGCCACCGGCAAGCGCGGCGATCGCGATGACCTCATCGAAGGGCTGATTCGCGAGCTGACCGGCGCCGAGGCCGTCACGGTGGTCAACAACAATGCAGCGGCCGTGCTGCTGGCATTGAACAGCCTTGGCGCCCGCAAGGAAGGCATCATTTCCCGTGGTGAGCTGATCGAGATCGGCGGCGCTTTCCGCATCCCCGACATCATGGCCCGCGCCGGTGTGAAGCTGCATGAGGTGGGCACCACTAACCGCACCCACGCCAAGGATTATGAAGCCGCGATCAATCCGCGCAGCGGCCTGTTGATGCGCGTTCACACCAGCAATTACAGCGTGCAGGGTTTCACTGCCAGCGTCGGCACTGCCGAGCTGGCGCAGATTGCCCATGCGCACGGCTTGCCGTTGCTCGAAGACCTCGGCAGCGGCAGCCTGGTCGACCTTTCCCGCTGGGACCTGCCCAAGGAACCCACCGTGCAGGAGGCTCTGCGCGACGGCGCCGACATCGTCACTTTCAGCGGCGACAAGCTGCTCGGCGGCCCGCAATCAGGGCTGATCGTCGGCAACCGCGAGCTGATCCAGAAGATCAAGAAGAACCCGCTCAAGCGCGCCCTGCGTGTCGACAAGCTGACCCTCGCCGCGCTGGAAGCGGTACTCAACCTCTATCGCGACCCGGATCGCCTGGCCGAACGACTCACCAGCCTGCGCCTGCTCAGCCGGCCGCAAGCGGATATCCGCATCCAGGCCAAACGCCTGGCACCCGCGCTGGCCAGCGCTCTGGGCGAGCCTTGGCAGGTCACTGTCGAGGAGGCGCTGGGCATGATTGGAAGTGGCGCACAACCGGTGGCGCGCCTGCCGAGCGCAGCCTTGTGCATTCGCCCGCAGCAGCCCCGGCGCCTGCGCGGCCGCAGCCTGCGCTTGCTGGAAGAGGCGCTGCGCGAATTGCCTATCCCGATCCTGGGCCGGGTCGCTGACGACGCGCTCTGGCTCGACCTGCGTCAGCTGGACGATGAGCCGGCGTTGCTCGCCCAGCTTTCGCACCTGCAGCAGGCGCTGGTGCCATGATCATCGGCACCGCGGGGCACATCGACCACGGCAAAACCGCTCTGCTCCAGGTATTGACCGGACAGGCAGGCGACCGTCGGCAGGAAGAACGCTTGCGCGGCATCACCATTGATCTCGGCTACCTCTACGCCTCGCTGGGTGAGCCCGACCTGACCGGCTTCATCGACGTCCCCGGTCATGAACGCTTCGTGCACAACATGCTCGCCGGCGCCTGCGGTATCGACTGTGTGCTGCTGGTCGTCGCCGCAGACGACGGCGTGATGCCGCAGACCCGCGAGCACCTGGCCATCGTCGAGCTGCTGGGGATTCGCCGGGCCCTGGTGGCGCTTACCAAGGTCGACCGGGTCGAGCCATCGCGCATCGCCGAAGTGCAGCGGCAGGTCGAAGCCCTGCTGGAAGCTGGGCCGCTGTCCGGTGCGCCGATTTTTCCCGTGTCCAGTGTGTCCGGCGAAGGCATCGACGCGCTTCGCGCCCACTTGCTCGAACAGGCGACCGAAGTGCAGGCGCGCCGTGAAGACGGACATTTCCGCCTGTCCATTGACCGGGCATTCAGCGTGACCGGCGCAGGCGTGGTCGTAACCGGTACCGCCATCGCTGGCCGAACCCAGGTGGGGGACGAACTGAGCCTGGGGCCGTCCGGCCGCAAGGTTCGCGTCCGCGGGCTGCATGCGCAGAACCAGACTGCCCAGGCGGCTCAAGCGGGCCAGCGCGTCGCCCTCAACCTCAGCGGCGAGCGGCTTTCAGTCGGTGATATCAGTCGCGGCGATTGGCTGGTAGCGCCCGAGCTGCAGGATGGCACCCAGCGCATCGATATCGAATTCACACTGTTAGCCAGCGAAGCCCGCGAATTGCGCCACTGGACGCCGGTGCACATCCACCTCGGCGCCCAGGATGTCACCGGCCGCATCGCCCTGCTCGAAGGCGAATGCCTGGCGCCCGGTGGCCACGTGCACGCGAAGCTGCTGCTCAATGCGCCAGCCCATGCGGTGCATGGCGACCGCGTGGTCCTGCGCGACCAGTCCGCCCAGCGCACCCTCGGCGGCGGCCGCGTACTCGACCCTTTTGCGCCGCCCCGCAACCGTCATCGTCAGGCACGCCTGGCGGTGCTACGCGCGCTCGCCGGGGACACGCTGGAAGATGTGTTGCCAGGGCTGCTGCCCAGTGCCCTCAACGGCCTCGATCCGGCCTTGCTGGAACGGCAGTTCAACCGGCCCCGGAAAACCTGGCGGCTTCCAGACGAGGCGCTGGAGATCACCACGCGGCTCGGCCCGAGGCTGTTCGAACGCGGCACCTGGGACTACCTCGGCAAGAGCCTGGTGGCCGCCCTGCAGCGCTTTCATGACAGCCAGCCGGACGAGCTCGGGCCGGATCGCGACCGCCTGCGCCGGTACGCTCTGCCGTTACTGGAGCGTCCTATATTCATTGCCTTACTGGAACAGGCCCTGGCCGAGGGCAAGGTTGAAGCCAGTGGCCCCTGGCTGCACCTGCCTGGCCACCGGGTACGCCTGACCGACGAGGAAGAGGCACTGAAAGCCCGACTCTGGCCGCTGCTTGCCGCCAGCTGCTTCAACCCGCCCTGGGTGCGCGACATCGCCCGTGAGCTGGACGTCGAGGAAGAGCAGGTCCGCCAGCTGTTGCGCAAGCTGGCTCGCCTTGGCGCGCTGCAACAGGTAGTGAAAGACCTCTTCTACCCCGAGCAGACCATCCGCCTGCTGGCCAGCCAGGTTCTGGAGATGGAACGCCAGAGCGGCGTCATCCGCGCCGCAGCCTTCCGCGACCAGATCCAGCTCGGCCGCAAACGCAGCATCCAACTGCTCGAACATTTCGACCGAATCGGCTTCACCCGGCGCTTCGGCAACGAACGCAAGGTGCGACGAGACAGCGCCTTGGCCTCAGAGGATGAGGTCAGTTAGGCTGTCGCACGTTTTGTGACCAACAGGTCAACGTCATCTTGGAAGGCAATCGCACCCGGTGGTGCGGCCGGGCTTCAAACCCGGTTGGGGGCGGCAGCCGTCCCTGGGTGGGTTCGACTCCCACTGCCTTCCGCCATCCCTGCCTTTCCGTGTTCGTATCAGTGGCGCATCCACTAGGCCGGCTCCGAGGTAACGCTGGCGCTGAACCAGCAACGCCACATCATTTGTCGAACTTCAAAAATCTGACCGGCGGCCGGCGCGGAAGGTTAGATTGCCCTGGAAGCAGCGGTTGGCCTTTCTGGCTAACCGCAGCTGTCTTTCAAAAGTTCGTCAAAGGTGCAGATCTCGCCGCACTTATCAGGCGCATAGCCAGCCAGCTTGTCGATGTCTGCCAGAAACTCGTCCGATGTCATGGCCTGTAGCAACTGGCGCACGTTGTGCTGGCGTAGCTGCGTTTCGTGGCAGACCAGCAGGTAGTGTTCGATCGCCAGGCTGATGAACTCCAGCCCGAACTGCGCGGCTGCCGCCTCGACACCGAAGCCGACATCGGCCATGCCCGCTGCCACGTAAGCGGCCACGGCGGTGTGGGTGAATTCTTCCTGGGCACCATTGGCAATCTGGGTTTTATCGATCTGATGCTCTTCGAGCAGCAGGTTGAACAGGACACGGGTGCCGGAATGCTCGTCGCGATTGATAAAGCGAATCTCAGGACGGGTCAGATCAGCCAGTCCATGCACGTGCTTGCGCGTAGCGGCGCGCAAGATCAAGCCCTGCCGCCGCGTCACGAAGCGAATGACGCGAAGGTCCTGGCCGGCGAGTAGTGCTTGATAAACGGCTATGACTCGCTTGGCCAGCGGAGGGAACGTGGGGAGATGAAAGCTGGCAAGGTCGCAGTCTCCCCGGTTCAGGGCACTGAGCGCTTCCTGCGGATTGCAATAGCGCAGGTTCAGCTCTCCAGGCAGATCAGCCAGGAGGGCGACCGCGTATCCGTGACTCGCATGCAGTCGCAGCACCGGATGCGCGCCCTCAAGCAACTGCTGAAGCTGGTGGTTCAGCTCGGAGGCCATGCTGTCGAGCTGAGGCTCCAGCCGCGCGCGCAGGCGTTGTTCCGACCACAGCAACTGTTCTCCCAGCTGCGATAACCGCGTGCCGTGCCCCTTGCGCATCAACACCATGGGCATGCCGAAAAATTGCTCGCCACGGGTAAGCAGATTCCAGGCATGACGGTACGAGATATCCGCCTTTTGAGCCGCCTGGGTCAACTTGCCGGTGTCATGGATACCTTCGAGCAAGGCAAAGATGATCGGATCCAGCAATTCGCCGTTGCCATTTCTGAATAACCAAGTGGGCGTGATATGCAGCCTTGAGTTAAGCATTTTCGTTCATATTTTTTGGGTCAAATGGGTATGTTAGTTTGCTGTTCACCTGATTAAAGCTTAACCCAATTAAGAATAATTATTCATATATGCTCGAACACAAGCTGTCGGTTCCCTGACCCTGACCGGCACGTTCGACTACCTGATGAGGCAACCAGGTCATGTCCACTACCATCTCGTCAGCTACCGGTGCCTGGACGCCGGCCCTGATCCAGCAAGTGATCGACGACCATAAGTCGATGCCCGGCGCCATGCTCCCTACTCTTCATGCCATTCAGGATCGCTTCGGCCACATTCCGGACAGCGCGGTTCCGCTTATTGCCGACTCCCTGAGCTGCACTCGGGCCGACGTACACGGCATCATCAGCTTCTATCATCACTTTCGCACCCAGCCTGCAGGGCGCAACGTGATCCAGATTTGCCGCGCCGAGGCCTGCCAGGCCGTGGGCAGCCGTCAGCTGGAAGCGCATGTCAAAGCCTCGTTGAAGGTGGATTATCACCAGACCACCCAGGATCGCGAAATTACGCTGGAGCCCGTGTACTGCCTGGGCAACTGCGCCTGCGGTCCCGCCGTGCAGATCAACAACGACGTCCATGGGCGCGTAACGCCAGAGCGTTTCGATGAACTGGCCGATGAGCTGAAGACTGTTGCGGTGGAGGTGAAGTGGTGACTATTACCGTTTATGTACCTTGTGATACCACGGCTCGTTCGCTGGGTGCCGACAAGGTTGCTCAGCGTATCGAGCGCGCCGCTGCAGCCCGCTCGCAAGAGCTGCGCGTTGTGCGTAACGGCTCACGCGGCCTGTTCTGGCTGGAGCCACTGGTTGAAATCGATACGCCAGATGGTCGGGTCGCCTACGGGCCGGTAACCCCCGAGGCGGTAGAAAGCCTCGTCGCGGCCGGTTTGTTTGAAGGCCGGCAGGACCATGCCCTGGCGCTCGGGCTTACCGAGGAGATCGAGTACCTAAAGCGTCAGCAGCGGCTGACCTTTTCGCGCATCGGTATCACGGACCCGCTATCGATCGACGACTACACGGCACTGCGTGGATTCAATGGCCTCAAGGCAGCGCTCTCTCGTGACGGCCAATCCATCGTCGACGAAGTTAAAACGTCCGGCCTGCGTGGCCGTGGCGGCGCCGCCTTCCCGACCGGCATCAAGTGGCAGACCGTGCTCAACGAGCCCGAGGGTCAGAAGTACATCGTCTGCAACGCAGACGAAGGGGACTCGGGGACCTTCGCCGACCGCCTGGTGATGGAATGCGACCCTTACATGCTGATCGAAGGCATGGCCATCGCCGGTCTCGCTGTCGGCGCCGACCGCGGTTACATTTACCTGCGTTCGGAATATCCGCTGGCCAAGGCGATTCTTGACGAGGCCATACGCCGTGCAGTCAAAGCCGGCTACCTGGGCGATGATCTGCTGGGCTCCGGCAAGGGGTTCAACCTGGAAGTCCGCCTCGGCGCAGGTGCCTACATTTGCGGCGAAGAAACCTCGCTGCTCGAAAGCCTTGAAGGTCGCCGCGGCCTGGTGCGCGCCAAGCCACCGCTGCCGGCCATTGTCGGGCTGTTCGGTCGCCCGACCGTGGTCAACAACGTACTGTCCTTTGCCGCTGTGCCGTACATCATGGATCAGGGCGGCCAGGCCTATGCCGATTACGGCATGGGTCGCTCGCGTGGCACGCTGGCCGTGCAGCTAGCGGGCAACGTGAAGCGCGGTGGGCTGATCGAACTGGCATTCGGTATCAGCTTGAAAACGCTGATGGAAGATTTCGGCGGCGGCACGCGCAGTGGCCGTCCGCTCAAAGCCGTTCAGGTGGGCGGCCCTCTCGGCGCCTACCTGCCGGAAAGCCAATGGGACAACCCGCTCGACTATGAAGCCTTTGCCGCATTCGGTGGAGTGGTCGGGCATGGCGGCGTCGTGATGTTCGATGACACCGTCGACATGGGCGAGCAGGCCCGTTTCGCCATGGAGTTCTGCACTGTCGAATCCTGTGGTAAATGCACGCCGTGCCGGATCGGCGCCGTTCGCGGCGTTGAAGTCATCGACCGGATCCGTGCTGGTGAAAATGCCGAGATGAACCTCGAACTGCTGTCGGATCTGTGCGAGACCATGGTCGATGGTTCGCTCTGCGCCATGGGCGGCATGACGCCGTTCCCGGTGCAGAGCGTGATGAAGCATTTCCCTGATGATCTGACACCTCGACACGCCCTGGTGGCGGGAGGCATAGCATGCTGAACCATTTCGATCCCAAGCAATATCTGAAAGGCCAGGTCAACAGCTTCGACCCGGCCCTGTTCGACCGTGACCTGGGCACTCCGGCACGGACGTCCGAGACGACCATTAGCCTGGTAATCGACGGCATTCAGATCAGCGTGCCGGAAGGCACTTCGGTCATGCGTGCTGCTGCCCTGGCAGGCATCACGGTGCCCAAGCTGTGCGCGACCGACAACCTGGAAGCCTTCGGCTCCTGCCGGATCTGCGCGGTTGAAATCGAAGGGCGCCGCGGCTATCCCGCTTCGTGCACCACGCCGGTCAGCGAAGGCATGTCGGTCACCACGCAGAACGGCAAGCTGGCCAAGCTGCGTCGCAACATCATGGAGCTGTACATCTCCGACCACCCGCTGGACTGCCTGACCTGCCCAGCCAACGGTGATTGCGAGCTGCAGGACATGGCAGGCGCCGTCGGCCTGCGCGAAGTGCGCTACGGGTTCGAGGGTGCCAACCATCTGCATGCCGAGATCGACAACTCCAACCCCTATTTCAGCTTCGATCCGAGCAAGTGCATCGTCTGCTCGCGTTGTGTGCGTGCCTGCGCTGAAGTTCAGGGCACGTTTGCCCTGACCATCGACGGCAGGGGCTTCGACTCGACCGTATCGGCCAGCCAGAATCAGCCGTTCATGGAGTCGGAGTGCGTATCCTGCGGGGCGTGCGTGCAGGCGTGTCCGACCGCGACCCTGATGGAAAAGAGCGTCATCGAAGAAGGCGTGCCCGAGCACAGCGTAGTCACCACTTGTGCCTACTGTGGCGTGGGCTGCTCGTTCGAAGCGCAGATGAAAGGCGACAAGCTGATCCGCATGGTTCCTTACAAGGGTGGCGACGCGAACCACGGCCATTCCTGCGTCAAGGGGCGCTTCGCCTTTGGTTACGCGACCCACAAGGACCGCATCCGCGAGCCGATGATTCGTGATTCGATCGATCAGCCGTGGCGTGCCGTTTCCTGGGACGAGGCGCTGACTTTCGCTGCGCGGCGTCTGCGTGAAACCCAGGCGACCTACGGCCGGGACAGCGTCGGCGGCATCACCTCCTCGCGCTGCACCAACGAAGAAACCTATCTGGTTCAGAAACTGATTCGCGCCGCCTTCGGCAACAACAACACCGACACCTGCGCCCGCGTCTGCCACTCGCCGACAGGCTATGGCCTCAAGGCTACCCTGGGCGAGTCCGCCGGCACCCAGACCTTCGACTCGGTGATGAAGTCCGACGTCATTCTGGTGATTGGCGCGAACCCAACGGACGCGCACCCGGTCTTTGCCTCACAAATGAAGCGCCGCCTGCGCCAGGGCGCCACCCTGATCGTCGCGGACCCACGGCGTATCGACCTGCTCAAAACGCCGCACGCGGAAAAGGGTCTGCACCTGTCGCTCAAGCCGGGCACCAACGTCGCACTGGTCAACGCGCTGGCCCACGTGGTCGTCACCGAAGGTCTGGAAGACAAGGCATTCATCGAAAGCCGTTGTGAAACCAACGCCTACCAGAAATGGCGCGACTTCATCAGTGAGGCCCGCCATGCACCGGAAGTCTCCGAAGCGGAAACCGGCGTGCCGGCCGGACTGGTCCGCCAGGCAGCCCGCACCTACGCGATGGCCGGCAATGGGGCCATCTACTATGGCTTGGGCGTGACCGAGCACAGCCAGGGCTCCACCACCGTCATGAGCATCGCCAACCTGGCGATGGCGACCGGCAACATCGGCCGTGAAGGCGTGGGTGTGAACCCCTTGCGCGGTCAGAACAACGTGCAGGGTTCCTGCGACATGGGCTCTTTCCCCCATGAGCTGCCGGGCTACCAGCACGTTGCCGATCCGGAAGTGCGTCAACGCTTCGAGAGCGCCTGGAACACCACGCTCGATGACGAGCCGGGCCTGCGTATTCCCAACATGTTCGATGCCGCCGTGGCAGGTACCTTCAAGGCGCTCTATGTGCAGGGCGAGGACATCGCCCAGTCGGACCCGAACACCCAGCACGTCGAGGCGGCGCTGTCGGCGCTGGATTGCCTGATCGTTCAGGACATATTCCTCAACGAGACCGCCAAGTACGCCCACGTGCTGCTGCCCGGTGCGACCTTCCTCGAGAAGAACGGCACCTTCACCAACGCGGAACGACGCATCAACCGGGTACGTCGCGTTATGCCGCCGGTTGCCGGCATGGAGGACTGGGAAGTCACCCAGGCGCTTTCCAATGCGCTGGGATACCCCATGAACTACAGCCATCCGTCCGAGATCATGGACGAGATCGCGCAGCTGGCACCGACCTTTACCGGCGTCAACTACAGCAAACTCGAAGTGCTGGGCAGCATCCAGTGGCCGTGCAACGACGATTACCCTATGGGCACGCCGACGATGCATGGTGTGGACTTCCCGATCGGCAAGGGCAACTTCGCCATTACCGAGTACGTGGCCACCGAAGAGCGCGTCAACCGTCGCTACCCGCTGTTGCTCACCACCGGGCGCATCCTGAGTCAGTACAACGTGGGCGCTCAGACCCGTCGCACCGCCAACAGCGCCTGGCACGATGAAGATGTGCTGGAAATCCACCCGAACGACGCCGAGGACCGCGGCCTGAAAGATGGCGACTGGCTGGGTATTCGCAGCCGGGTCGGGCATACGGTGCTGCGTTGCCTGGTCAGCGATCGCATGGCTCCGGGCGTGGTGTACACCACCTTCCACCACCCAGGCAGCGGCGCGAACGTCATCACCACCGATAACTCGGACTGGGCGACCAACTGCCCCGAGTACAAGGTGACGGCCGTTCAGGTCGAGAAGGTAACGCAGCCCTCAGACTGGCAGCAGCGCTTCCAGGACTTCGATCAGAAGCAGCTGCGTTACCTGGAAAATGCCGAGACTGCGGAAGTGGCACTCAAATGAGTGCCCGCTTCATGGGCGATGGCACCGGACAGGAGGATGCCTCGAATGAATGAAATGGATACGCTGATCAAGATGTTGAATCAGATCACCGTGAATAACCGGCATCATCAGGACGATGCGGCGGCGGCCGAACAGATCGCGCTGCACCTGAAGAAATTCTGGGCGCGTCGGATGAAGGAACAGATCATCGATTACGCCGAGAACGACGGCAGCGCCCTGGAGCCGATTGCTCGCCTGGCCGTGCTGCGACTCAAACGGATGTCGGACGAGGTCCGAGACTGGGCTGAGACGTCCGATGCGGGATAGCAGGTTGTAGATCAGTTTTTTTGGCCACCTACAGGTGGCCTTTTTTTATCTCGACGTCCAGCGTCAAGCATGGGGAAGAGTAAGAGAGAGAACGCGGAGCAAGGCGCCTGAGCGTCTGTTCGTGCCGGCGCGACAGATCCAACACCCATCACGTGCAGCCCATACCTGGGCTGCAACCCGGCACATGTGGGCGAGCGCCCCGCTTCAGCGCGTCAGCATTTCAATGGCTGTCAGGAGAAAGCGGCCTGCTCCGGCCCCTTCAACGCCAACTGCTTTGGCCAGTCTCGGTGGTTGAACACCTGACCCTCTGCGCGTATCCGAGCAAGCTCACGCAGGTCGAGGGTCGCAAACACCCAGTTCGCTTCATCATCCGCGCCTTCGACCAGGATGCCGTTATCCGGAAAACCATAATCCACCGGCGTATACACGCTGGCGCGGCCCGTATTGATATCAACCGCTTCGGACCAGGGCGCAAGGCCGGTGGTAGGCGACTGGACCACATAACACTGGTTTTCCAGCGCCCGCGCCTGGCAACCGATACGTACCCGATGAAAACCGGCCTGGGTATCGGTGCAGCTCGGAACCAGCAGCAGCTCGGCACCGGCCGTAATCTGCTGACGGGCAATCATCGGGAATTCCGAGTCATAGCAGATCAGGATGCCAATACGGCCGAGTTCGGTATCAATGACGCCAATGCGTTCACCAGCACGAATGCCCCATTGCTCGTTCTCGAAACGAGTCATGATGAGCTTGTCCTGATGACCCAGGATCCCTTCTGGCCCGAACAGCGTCGCCCGGTTCACGACATGGCCGGCCTGCAATTCTGTTGGAAAGGAACTGGCCAAGATCAGGACATCGTGGCGACGGGCCAGCGCCTGATGCAGGTCGCGCCACTTCGGCAGCAAGGTCTGCATCGCCTGGAGCTGCTGCTGCAAATCGCCGTACACCGCTTGGCCGAAGAGCGAAGCCAGTTCCAAGCTGCCGTATTCGGGAAATACCAGCAGCTTGGCATCTTGCTGTACGGCACTGGCGACCCAGCGTTCCAGCTTGGCCGCGAAATCATCCCAATGAGAAAAAAAGCCGATGTCGTATTGGGCTGTCGCCAGGGTAAACGCACTCATGGCAAGGGCTTCATCCAGAAGGTCATGGGTTTGAGCGACTCGTGTGAATCGCCGAGGTCTTTCCAGCTGAAATGCGTGGCGAGCTCCGGGTGCCTTTCGTACCCACGGTGCTGCCAGAACTCATCCAGTGGCTGATAACCGGCAGGCCGAGCTGGGTGCGTAACAGGCCGCTCCACCGCACAGAAGCATGAATGCTTCATGCCGCCAGTCTCGCGCGCATGGTCTTCACGGTGTTCGAAGAACGCCACACCGGCACCCTGCCCTCGGTAGTCGGGCAGCAATACGGATTCGCCACAATAGAAGATCGTCTCAACGGCATAATCCGCCTCGCGGAAAGGCTGCTGGACCTCCTCCGTTTCATGAATCAGCGGCAGCCCCGAAGAAGCGCCCACCACCCGGTCGCCATCGAACGCCAGCACGATCACGCTGTGCGGCGCCTCGACATAGGTTTGCAGATAGCGCGCCTCGTATTCCGGATCGCCGTCGTACAGGTACGGAAAGTCTCGGAATACACGCATGCGCAACCGGGCCAGTTCAGGAATGTACCGATGAAGCGTGGCGCCGGATAAGCGCTGGAAGGTCAGCCGGGCCATCACGCGGACACTTGAGCAACCCAGTCTTCAAGGTTGTAGTAGTTGGTCACTCGCGCCACCTGCCCATCCCGAATGGCGAAGAATGCCCCCGCCGGGAGCCGGTAAGTCTGGCCGTTCGCTTCCGGTAGCCCTTCATCGGTCGCCAGGTATTCGCCCAGTACGGTGAACTCGACGGCCGCCCGGTCACCCGCTTCGTTCGTGGTGATCGAAAGATCCACAATTTTCTCCCGGTAGTTGCGGTTCATGCGCTGCATGAACTGTTCAAAGGCCGGCTTACCCACTTCTCGCCCGCTCTGATTGATGTCATGGATCACGTCATCGGTGAGAAGCGACAGGAAGGTGACCATGTCACCCGCATTGAAGGCGTCGTAGTAGCGTTGCAACAGCTGAGCGGTGGCCTGGTGCATCGAAAAATCTCCTGAAGGGGCGGAAATTTCGATAGTAGACAGTCTCGCCAAGCTGACGAAAGCGCGACACAAGGTGACTGGCAGAATCAAGCATGAGGCGGTCGTACCTGGAGATATCGACGGTCGTGACCAGCCTTGCCGTCCGATTCGACGCTTTGGATCGGTAGCGCGTCGAGTCAAGGCTTATGCCATCTTAGCCACTCTCCCGCAACCTGGCCCATGGTCTTGGATGTTCCATCTTTCACCCAGGCCATGAAGTCCTGATCAAATCTGAAGCCGGGCCCGCACGCCTCGATCATGAATCTTCGTACGTTCTGCGTGTTTCGATAGGTGTCGGTTACCGGTGTTTCATCAGTTATCCGGTCCTTATGCCAATCAAATTTCATCGCGGTCACCTTCGTATGCCAGACGGGTGCGAGGAGGTAAGCGGCAAGAGCGACGCAGAGATCTCGCTTCCGGCACAACGGCCCCAGGGCTATGCCTGCAAAGGTCCCGCGTCGCGATTCTGATGAATAGCCTTTCTCCCATGCTTACATAGGAAAAAACAATCGAACGGACGGCTGCAGGTCTCGCTCCTTCGTCTACCTTATTCGGAATGCTTGGAAGAGGAGGATGCGCATGTTGACCACATTGCTGCCAGCCCTTCGAGACTTGGAATTGCCTTTGCGCCTCAGGCTATGGGACGGCAAGGAAATCGACATGGGGCCCGCGCCCAGTGTGACGCTGGAGATTCGCGACCCAGGGCTGATTTCTCGACTGGCTCATCCCAGCCTGGCGCTGTTAGGCGGCGCTTATGTCGAGGGAAAGCTCGATCTGCACGGGCCGCTTGAAGAGGTGATCCGCATCGGTGACGAGATCAGTCGGGCATTGGACGACGCACATCCGCAGCTGCCGGTGCGTGAAGCCCATGACAAGGCCACTGACGCCGAAGCGATTTCCTATCACTACGACCTGTCCAACGCCTTCTATCAGCTCTGGCTCGACCGCGACATGGTCTACTCCTGCGGCTATTTCGAGACGGGCTGCGAAGACCTCGATCAGGCGCAGCAGGCCAAGCTCCGGCACCTGTGTCGCAAGTTGCGCCTGCAGCCCGGCGATCGGCTGCTGGATGTAGGCTGTGGCTGGGGTGGTCTGGCGCGGTTTGCGGCGCGGGAATACGGAGCGCAGGTGTTTGGCATTACGCTCAGCGCCGAACAGCTAAGGCTCGGGCGCGAGCGCGTGGCGGCCGAGGGGCTGGAGGGCCGCGTCCAGCTTGAGCTGTTGGATTACCGCGATCTGCCCACGGACGGCCAGTTCGACAAGGTGGTCAGCGTCGGGATGTTCGAACACGTCGGGCACGCCAACCTGCCGATGTATTGCCAGCAGCTGGCCGCGGTGGTGCGCCCGGGCGGTCTGGTCCTCAACCATGGCATCACTTCGCGGCATACCGATGGCCGGCCGGTCGCCCATGGCGCGGGCGAATTCATCGACCGCTACGTCTTTCCTCATGGCGAGTTGCCGCACCTGGTAGAGATAGGTGCCTGCATCAGCGAGTCGGGACTGGAGATCGTCGATGTGGAAAGCCTGCGGCTGCACTATGCGCGCACGCTGCAGCTGTGGAGCGAGCGCCTGGAGTCGCGGCTGGTGGAAGCGCAGCAGCTGATCCCCGAGCGGGCGTTGCGCATCTGGCGGGTGTACCTGGCAGGATGCGCCTATGGCTTCCGCCGCAACTGGATCAACCTGCACCAAATTCTCGCCAGCAAGCCGCTTCCCGACGGTTCCCACGAGCTGCCCTGGACGCGCGCGGATCTCTATCAGTAGCACGGCAGCCTGGCACCGATGCACCAGGCTGACACCGACTCAGCGCAACAGCAGGAGCGGCGTGGTGGTCGAGCGAATCATGCTGGTGGTGGTGCTGCCGACGAGGAACTGACGAATCCGTGAGTGCCCGTAAGCGCCCATCACCAGCAGGCCAATACCGTGCTCGGCCTGGTAGGCATGCAGGGCGGGTTCGACTTCGCCGCCACAGATCGCGATCTGTACCTCGAAGCCTGCTGCCGACAGGGCGTCGCGGGCCGCATCGAGCAGCGCACGGTTGTCACCGGTGTCCTCGCCGACCATCACCAGATGGATCGGTATGCCTTTGAACAGCGGACTGGAGGCCAGCATCTCCACACCTTTGCGGGAAGTGGCGCTGCCGTCAAACGCCAACATGACGCTTGTCGGCACGGCGAAGCTGGCCGGGGTGACCAGGATCGGCCGGTGCAGCGTGCGAATCACGCTTTCCAACTGGCTGCCAATCAGCTGCAGGTCGGTGCCGCTGTCCTCGCCCTGCTTGCCGATCACCAGCAGCCGGGTGTCGGATTCCAGCTCGCGCAGGCTTTCCACCAGATCGCCGTGCCGTTGCCGCACCTCCGGCTGCACCACCCCGGCAGTCAGGACACGCTGCTTCGCTGAGTCGAGCATCATCCGGCCTTCTTCGAGCGCCAGCTTGCTGCGTTTCTCATCCAGTGCGGCGAGTTCTTCGAGCAGGTATTCGCGGCTACCGAGGCCGATGATGCCGCTGAGGTTGCCGGCTGCCGGGTACTGCTGCTGGTCGAGGACATGCAACAGAGTCAGCGGTGCATCCAGCTGCAGACTGGCCCAAGCGGCGCAATCGCAGACGGCCGCAGCCTGAGGGGAACCGTCGATGCAGGCCAATACGTTGTTCATTGTTGTGCTCCTGGTCAGTGGCTCATCAGATCGTCGATGGCTTCGGGTTTGTCGTGCACCCCGAAGCGGTCGACGATGGTTGCGCTGGCTTGGTTCAACCCCAGCACTTCGACCTCGGTGCCTTCACGGCGAAGCTTGACGACGACCTTGTCGAGCGCCGCAACGGCGGTGATGTCCCAGAAATGCGCATGGGTCAGGTCGATGATGACGCTCGAGAGCGCTTCCTTGAAGTCGAAAGCGGACGTGAATTTGTCGGACGAGCTGAAGAACACCTGGCCGACCACACGGTAGGTGCGGCGGTTGCCTTCGGCGTCCAGCTCCGAACCGATATGCAGGTAATGGCCGACCTTGTTGGCAAAGAACAGCGCCGCCAGCAGCACACCCGCCAGCACGCCGAACGCCAGGTTGTGGGTAAAGACCACCACCACCACGGTGACCACCATGACGATGTTGGTCGACAGCGGATAGCGCTTGAGATTACGCAGCGAATCCCAGCTGAAGGTGCCGATGGAAACCATGATCATCACTGCGACCAAGGCCGCCATGGGGATCTGGCCGACCCAGTCACTGAGAAACACCACCATCAGCAAGAGCACGACACCGGCAATCAGCGTCGACAACCGCGTGCGGCCGCCGGATTTCACGTTGATCACCGATTGGCCGATCATCGCGCAACCGGCCATGCCGCCGAACATGCCGGACACGATGTTGGCGACACCCTGGCCCTTGCACTCGCGGTTCTTGTCGCTGCCGGTATCGGTCAGGTCATCGACGATGGTCGCCGTCATCAGCGACTCCAGCAGACCGACCACAGCCAGGGCCGCGGAGTAAGGGAAGATGATTGCCAGCGTCTCGAAATTCAGCGGCACTTGCGGCCAGAGGAAGATCGGCAGGGTGTCAGGCAGCTCGCCCATGTCGGCGACAGTGCGGATATCCAACCCCAGGTACATGGCGACGGCGGTCAGAGACAGGATGCAGACCAGCGGCGACGGAATGACCCGGCCAATCTTCGGCACATAGGGGAAGAGGTAGATGATGCCCAGGCCCGCCGCGGTCATGGCATAGACGTGCCAGGTGACACCTGTCAGTTCCGGAAGCTGGGCCATGAAGATCAGGATCGCCAGGGCGTTGACGAAGCCGGTGACCACCGAGCGCGAGACGAAGCGCATCAGCGAACCGAGGCGCAGGTAACCGGCGCCGATCTGCAACACGCCGCAAAGCAGCGTCGCCGCCAGCAGGTATTGCAGGCCGTGCTCGCGCACCAGCGTCACCATCAGCAGCGCCATGGCACCGGTGGCGGCGGAAATCATCCCCGGTCGGCCTCCAACGAAGGCGATCACCACGGCAATACAGAAGGAGGCGTAGAGGCCGACGCGCGGGTCGACCCCGGCGATGATGGAGAAGGCAATCGCCTCTGGAATCAGCGCCAGGGCAACGACGAGGCCGGCGAGCACGTCGCCGCGGATGTTGCAGAACCAGTTTTGTTTGAGCGAATGAAGCATGGTGAATTCCGGAGCAAAGGCATCACCGGCAGACCGGAGGCGGCACGCGGTTGATACAAGGCTAGTTTCTGGATTTGAACAGGGTGCAATTGCGTGCATGAAATGCGACGCGCAGGCTACCGACCGCCTGTATGGCAAGGTGGTCGCGCTGGGGTGACGACAGGCGCTAAGGCGGAGTGGGCAGCCGGATCATGCGAAGAGACAGACTCGATTTAGGGCTCAGATCGCTCGAAGCCGCTTGAAACAGGCCGCGGATGATAGCGCAGCAAGCCCCCTGGCGCGACCCAAAGGGGCAGCCCAGGCGCCGCCGGCTGTCATGCCAGAGGCGGCCGAGACGCCGGTTTGTGCTCGCCCAGACAGGCGTCAGGCCTACCGCCAGAAGTCGTCGAGATTGTTGAAGCCCCATTGCGCCGGATCTTCGCGCCCGACGATGCGGTCATTCGACCCCCGCCGCGAAAGGTCCAGGTCCAGCTGCTGGATCGGCGTCTTGGCTTTGGCCGAAAAGAACACCCGCACCAGCGGTTCGGTGAGCTTTTCCGGGTGCTGATCGAGCACCACGCCGAGCCGGCCAGACTCCAGGCGCACCAGGGAACCGAGCGGATAGATACCCACCGAGCGCACGAAGGCATGAAATATCTGGGTATCGAAGTGGCCGGTCCACTGCGCCATGCGGGCCAGCGATTCGGCCGGGTTCCAGGCTTTCTTGTAGGGACGGTTGGAGGTGATGGCGTCATACACATCACACACAGCGCCCATTCGCGCGAACAGGCTGATGTTCTCGCCGGCCAGCCGGAACGGGTAGCCGCTGCCATCGAACTTCTCGTGGTGATGCAGGCAAACGTCCAGCGCCGAGGCCGGCAGCGACCCCGCCGCGAGCAGCAGCGCATGCCCCCGCTCGGGATGGCTGCGCATGACAGCGAACTCGGCATCGGTCAGCGCGCCTGGTTTGTTGAGTACCTCTGTCGGCATGACCATCTTGCCGACGTCGTGCAGCAGCCCGGCCAGCCCGGCCTCGCTCACGGCGTCCTCGTCGAGGCCCAGCTGCCTGGCCAGGGAGACCATCAAGGCACAAACGGCGACCGAGTGCAGGTAGGTGTACTCGTCCTTGTGCTTGAGCCGCGCCAGGCCGATCAGTGCGGAGCTGTTGCGCGCCAACGAGTCGCTGATATCCGCGACCAGCGGCAGACAACTCTCGACACTGATGGCATTGCCCAGTCGCGCTTCGTTGAACAGCTCAGTGATCGCCTTCTTTGAGCGGCTGAGCACGCGAGCGGCGCGCTGCAGTTCATCGCGCGCACTGCACCGCGCAACGGCTGGAGCGCGTGGATCCTCAGGCGGAGGAATAGAAGCCGGCGTTGACAGCACAACAGCCTGGTCGGCCACGTCGACGCCCTTGCTGATGTTGATCCAGACGCCCGTCAGCCCGCTCTGGCGCAGGCGCTGAAGGTCTTCAGGGTCATCGATGATGAACTTGTTTTTCCAGAACGGATGCGCCAGCCAGCTGCCTTCGATGGCATGGAGATACATGCCTAAACGCACCGCATCAGTAGGAATTTTCTTCAGCATGGGCGCCTCGAGACGACAAGGGTTGGTCGAGCTGATCTCGTTGTAACCTGGCGTCCCTGCTGGCCGGCCCATTGTTTCGGGCGGCAATGGGGCTAAAGTGCCACCATCCGGCCGTACTTGTACATTAGTCGAAAGATGTACACGTCTTGGAATCCGACGCGCGGCCTGCTTTACCATGCGATTCCGCTATCGCGAGCCGATCATGATTGCCCTGTCCAGCCGCTACCGCGTCGCCCTCATCATCTCGCTGATTCTGGCCGGCCTGCTGCTGAGCATGTACTGGGCTGGGCGCATCGCCGAGCAACGCGCCTGGACCGAGCGCAGCCAGGAGGCCGCCGGCCAGCTCGAACTCTACGCCCAGGCGATTCATATCCAGGTGCAGCGCTTCCGTTCCGTCCCGGCGCTGCTGGCGCTCGACAGCGATATCCAGACATTGCTGAACAACCCTGGCGATCAGGCCCTGCGCGAGTTGCTCAACCATCGGTTGGAAGAGCAGAACCAGGCTGCCGGCTCCTCGGTGCTCTACCTGCTCGACCGCCACGGCGAAACCCTTGCGGCCAGCAACTGGCGCGATTGGAGCAGTTTCGTCGGCAACAACTACGCTTTTCGGCCCTATTTCATCGATGCGGTAGCGAACGACTCGGGGCGTTACTTCGCGGTCGGCGTGACCACCGGTATCCCCGGCTATTTCCTCTCCAGCTCGGTCAAGAATGCCGAGGGCGAGGTGATCGGCGTGCTGGTGGTCAAGCTCGAACTCGAAGACATGCAGCGTGAATGGGTCGGGCAGTCCGGCATCCTGCTGATCTCCGACTCACTGGACATCGTCATCCTGACCAACCGCCCAGCTTGGCGCTTCCGCTACCTGCGCCCGCTGAGCGAGGCGGTGCGCGACCGTCTCGTCGCGGTCCGCCGCTACGCCGAACAGAATCTGCAGCCGTTGACGAGCCAGAACCTGCAGCAGATCGACGAGAACAGCGAGCGGCGCCTGGTCGACGGGCCCGATGGCCGCCGCGACTACCTCTGGCAACGTCTGGAACTGCCCGAAGAAGACTGGACCCTGCACCTGCTGCAGGAGCCGCAGCTGGTAGCCGCCAACGTCCGCAGCTACCGCCTGGCCGCGGCCGGCGTCTGGATGACGCTGGCGTTTCTATTCCTGTACCTGGCCCAACGGCGCAAGACTCGCCGCGTCGAGCAACGCAGCCGCAACGAGCTGGAGCGTCTGGTAGAAGAACGGACCCGCGAGCTGAATACGGCGCAGGACGAACTGGTGCATGCCGCACGCATGGCCGCCCTTGGGCAGATGTCCGCTGCCCTCGCCCACGAGATCAACCAGCCCCTGACCGCCCTGCGCATGCAGCTCGCCAGTCAGCGGCTGTTGCTCGACAGCGGCCGCACCGACGCCGTGCGCGAAGGCATCGGCCAGGTTGAAGGCCTCCTCGAGCGCATGGCGGCGCTGACCAGTCACCTGAAAACCTTCGCTCGCAAGAGCCCCGCCGGGCTGCGCCAGCGTTTGAGCCTGGCCGAGGTCTTGGACCAGGCGCTGCAGCTGCTCGCCCCGCGCATTCGCAGCGAAGGGGTTGCGGTGGTGTGTCAGGTGCCGCACCAGGCCTGGGTCAGTGGCGATGCGATTCGCCTGGAGCAGGTGCTGATCAACCTGCTGACCAACGCCCTGGACGCCATGTGGAACGCCGAGACCAAAGCGCTGCGCATCCTCTGCCAGCCAGAAGGCGACGGCTGGACGCTGAGCGTTGCTGACAGCGGTGGCGGCATCGCCGAGGAACATCTGGATCAGGTGTTCGAGCCCTTTTTCACCACCAAGCCGGTTGGCCAGGGGCTCGGCCTCGGGCTTGCCGTTTCCTACGGCATCGTGCGCGACCTTGGCGGCAGCCTCAGCGTGCACAACGATGCGCAGGGCGCGGTGTTCGAACTGCATATGCCAGCGGCCGAATCGCCCGGCGCCGAGTAGACTGGCCACTCGCAGGAGGAGTGACAGATGAGCGGTCAGGTGATTTTCATCGATGACGAAGCGGCAATCCGCCAGGCAGTGCAGCAGTGGCTGGAGCTGTCCGGCTTCAGCGTGCAAACCTGCGCTCGTGCCCACGAAGCGCTGGCTATCGTCGACCGGGGCTTTCCCGGCGTGCTGATCAGCGACGTGCGGATGCCGGACCTGGACGGCCTCGGCCTGCTGGAAAAGCTGGTGGCGCTGGACCCGGAGCTGCCCGTGATCATGGTGACCGGCCATGGCGATGTGCCAATGGCGGTGCAGGCGCTACGCCAGGGCGCCTACGATTTCATCGAGAAACCCTTCACCCCGGAACGCCTGCTCGACAGCGTGCGCCGCGCCCAGGACAAGCGCCGGCTGGTCTGCGAAAACCGTCAGCTGCGCGAGCAGTTCACCCGCAAAGGCCGCATCGAATCGATGCTGCTGGGCGTCTCGCGGACAATGGAGAACCTCCGCCGTCAGGTACTGGAACTGGCCGGCACCGACGTCAACGTCTTGATTCGCGGCGACACCGGCAGCGGCAAGGAGCAGGTCGCGCGCTGCCTGCATGATTTCAGCCCGCGGGCACGCAACCCTTTCGTTGCTCTCAATTGCGCGGCGATTCCGGAAACCATCTTCGAAAGCGAGCTGTTCGGCCATGAGAGCGGTGCGTTCACCGGCGCCCAGGGCAAACGCATCGGCCGCATCGAACATGCCCACGGCGGCACCCTGTTTCTCGACGAGATCGAGAGCATGCCGCTGGCTCAGCAGGTCAAATTGCTGCGCGTGCTGCAGGAAAAGACCCTGGAGCGGCTGGGCTCGAACCGCAGTATCGAAGTCGACCTGCGGGTGATCAGCGCCGCCAAACCGGACCTGCTGGAAGAGGTACGCGGCGGGCGCTTCCGTGAGGACCTGCTGTACCGCCTGAACGTCGCCGAACTGCACATCCCGCCGCTGCGAGACCGACGCGAGGATATCCCGCTGTTGTTCGATCACTTCGCCACCCAGGCCGCGCAACGCCACGGCCGAGATCCGCTGCCGGCCAGCCCGGCCGAACTGGCGCAGCTGCTCAGCCACGACTGGCCGGGAAACGTCCGCGAACTGATCAACGCCGCCGAACGCCATGCCCTGGGCCTGACCCCGCCTGCACCCGCCACGGCCCCAACCGCCGTCGCCGGCACCTCACTGGCCGACCAGATGGAAGCCTTCGAAGCCCAGTGCCTGCACAGCGCCCTGCAACAGCACAAAGGCAACATCAGCGAAGTCATGGCGCAACTGCAGCTGCCCCGCCGCACCCTCAACGAAAAGATGCAGCGCCACGGGCTGAGCCGCAGCGACTACCTGCCGGCGGGTAGCCACGACAGCTGATCCGCCCCCGGGACCCTGCATAGCGAATGTGTGGGAATTGATCGTGGCGATAACCGCGGACTCATGGAGATACCTACCACTTCCTCGGGAACGTCAATTTGTAGGAGCGAGCTTGCTTGCGATCGCTTTCAAGCCTTGCGCTGCTCGGCATCCAGCTCATCGAGGCGCTGCTGCAGGAAGCGCTTTTCCGGCTCCAGCTGAGCCAGGCCCAACGCGGTTCGGTAGGCTTCACGGGCTTCGTCCAGGCGGCCCAGTCGACGGCAGAAGTCAGCGCGGGCGGAGTGCAGCAGGTGGTAATCGCGCAGTTCGCCGCGGACCAGCAGTTCGTCGATGGCAGCCAGCCCGACCCCGGCGCCGTCACGCATCGCCAGGGCTACCGCGCGGTTGAGTTCGATGACCGGCGACGGGCTGATGCGCAGCAACAGGTCGTAAAGCCCGACGATTTGCGCCCAATCAGTCTGCGCAGCACTGTGCGCCTCGGCATGCACGGCAACGATGGCGGCCTGCACGGTGTAAGGGCCGAAGCGCCTGGAGGCGAGCGCCCGCTCTACCAGCGCGGCGCCTTCAACAATCTGCGCCTGATTCCAGCGGCTGCGGTCCTGCTCATCGAGGCGCACCAGCTCGCCCGCCTCATCGGTACGCGCGGCGCGGCGGGAGTCATGCAGCAGCATCAGGGCCAGCAACCCCATCAACTCAGGATCGGGCAACAGCTCAAGCAGCAGACGCCCGAGACGGATGGCCTCGGCGCTGAGGTCGGCACGGGTCAGCTCGCTGCCGCGGGAGGCGGAATAGCCTTCATTGAAAACCAGGTAGATCACCCGCTTCACGTTATCCAGCCGAGCCGGCAGCTCTTCGCGTGTGGGTACTCGGTAGGGAATGCCCGCGTCGCGAATCTTCTGCTTGGCACGGACGATGCGTTGGGCAATGGTGCTGGGTGAGGCGAGAAAGGCTCGGGCAATCTCTTCGGTCTTGAGATCGCAGACTTCGCGCAGCGTCAGCGCCACCTGCGCATCGGCCGGTAACGCCGGGTGGCAGCAGGTGAAGATCAGCCGCAGGCGGTCGTCTTCGAGGTCTTCACGCTCCCATTCGAGCTCGTTGTGGCTGTCCAGCTGATCGGCCAGCAGGCTCAGGGATGCATCGAAACGTGCCCGCCGGCGCAGCCCGTCGATGGCCTTGAAGCGACCAGCCGAGACCAGCCAGGCACGAGGATTGGAAGGCAGACCGTCACGCGGCCACTGCTGCACCGCCGCGATAAAGGCGTCATGCAGGGCTTCCTCGGCCAGCTCGAAATCGCCCAACAGGCGAATCAGCGTCGCCAACACCCGCCGCGATTGCGTGCGGTACAGGGTGTCGATTTCGGCCAGCGTCGGCCCAGCACCGATGTGCTCGGTCGAGGGCGGCCTGCCCCGCTCAGGCATCGATCAACGATCAGGTAACTGGCGCAACGGGCGAACTTCAATGCTGCCCAGCTGCGCGGGTGGGATCTTCGCCGCCAGGTGCAGCGCTTCATCCAGATCCTGCGCTTCGATCAGATAGAAGCCTGCCAGTTGCTCGCGGGTTTCGGCGAACGGGCCGTCGACGACCGACACCGCGCCCTCACGAACCCGTACGGTTTTGGCAGTACGCACTGATTGCAGCGGCTCGCCGGCCAGGAACTGGCCGCTTTCCTTCAGCCGCTCACTGTTGGCAACGCATTGCTCGACCAGCGCCGCCCACTGCTCGTCAGTCATTGAATCCACACGCTGCTCGTCGTAATAGATCAGGCACAGGTATTTCATGTCCTTCTCCGGTAGCGCCCGCCGGCTGCCGTGCGGGCAGCGACGGGACGAAGGGGTCGATCAGCTGGCAATGCCAGCCCGTGGTTCGGGTTCAATGCCGAAGTTGACCTGCCCACTGGCCATGTCGAATGGCATCGAGAAATGCTCATGGACGACCTTCCAGTCGCCGTCCTGCCGACGCCAGCAACGGCTGCCGCGCATCCATCCGGACTGCATGTCGCCTTTTTCATCGGTGCCGCCGCAATGGCTCAGAAAATGACTATAGGCCACGTCTCCGCTGACGTTGATTTCGAGCTCACTGATTTCGAAATAGCCCTCGCCCTGGCAGAAATCAAAGCAGTTCTGCCAGTGCTGGCGGTACGCATCGGCGCCCTTGAATTGCAGCGGACCGACCGCATCGAAGGCCCGTACGTCTGCGGCGTACTGCGCCATGATGGTGTCCAGGTCCTTGCGTACAGTGGCCTTTTCGAAGGTTTCGGTGAGTTGGCGAATCCGGGTTTCGTCCTGCGTTTGGCTGGGGCTGTTCATCTCGCTGTCCTCTTGGTTGATGATTCGGCTCAATCACACTCGCGGCGTCTCAAGGCGGCGCCCGTGCCCCCAGCTCACGCACATCGACGCTGCCCAGCCGTGCCGCCGGCAAGCGCGCGGCCAGACGGATCGCATCATTGAGGTCCTGGGTCTCGAACAGATAGATGGCCGCGGGCTGCTCGGAGCCGTCGCGCACCGGCCCGTCGCGCAGGAGCAGGCGGTCGCCCTGGCGGCGCAGGGTGGTAGCGCTCAACACCGGCTGCAGCGCTTCAGCGACGATCAGCTCGCCGCTGCGCCGCAGCTGCGCGTGGTACTCACGGCACTCGGCATCGAGCGCGGCGTGAAGACCTGGCGACAGTGCCGCCACGGCGTCTTCATTCAGGTAGACCAGGCACAAATAGCGCATCGCGGCATCCCCGAGGACGATTGCTGTTTTCTCTGGTCGATCGGCGATGGGAGAAATCGACAATGTCGGGAAAACTTTTTCCGCTTCCGCGCTCCAATCCAGATCAGGGGCGCACGCCCCATCGACATGACGGGAGCAGCCCATGCGCAGTCCATTGCGCGGCCTACTGCGGCGGCAACGCCTCGGCATTGCCGCCGCCCTCTTGGCATTCAGCACCTCGGGAGCAGCAGCACCCATGTATCAAGTATTGATCGGTAGCTACACCAGTGAAGGCAACAGCGAAGGGATCTACCGCATGCAGTTCGATGCCGAAACCGGCCTGATCGAACCACAACCGCTACAGGTCGTACGGACCCACAACCCGTCCTGGCTGACCCTGGACCTGAACCGCAATCGGGTCTATGCGGTGAACGAGAACGGACCGGGACACCCTGACCCGGTGGGACGTGTGAGCGCTTTCATCCTGGCGCCGACCAGCGGCAAGTTATCGGTTCTGGAGCAGCAGATCACCCTGGGCGACGAACCCACCCACCTGAGCCAGAGCCGTGACGGGCGCTACCTGTTCGTCTCCAACTACGGCTCGCGAGCAAACCCGGGTGGCAGCCTAGCGGTGGTGCCGCTGGCCAAGGATGGGACGCTTTTGCCGGTCACCCAGATCGCCACGCACAAGGCCAGCGAAGTGCACCCGGAGCGCCAGCAATCGGCTCACGTGCATTCGGCGGTGATGTCGCCGAATGGCAAGACCCTGTTCGTCAGCGATCTGGGCGCCGACAAGATCTTCGTCTATCGCTACGACCCGACCAACGCCGAGCGCCCGCTGTCCCAGGCCGATCCGGCTTTCATCAGCCTGCCGGACGGCAGCGGACCGCGTCATCTGGTGTTCAGCCCGGACGGCAGCCAGGCCTACGCGACGCTGGAGCTGAGCGCTCAGGTAGCGCGCTTCGACCATGTCGACGGCAGCCTGGTGCAGCGTCAGCTGGTGGATCTGGCGGCCGGCGGCGACGTCGGCCAGCATTCGCCCGGCGCCATCCACCCATCGCCGGACGGTCGCTTTCTCTACGTCAGTGACCGCGCCGAGAAGAACCGCATCATGGTCTATGCCATCGAGGAGAACGACACCCTGCGCGAAATTCAGCAGCGCGACAGTGGCGGTCGCGAGCCGCGGGAGTTCGCCATCGACCCGAGCGGCCAGTTCATGATCATTGCCAATCAGAAGAGTGATGCGCTGGTGGTACTGGCTCGCGATCCCGACAGCGGCAAGCTGGGCGATACCGTGCAGACGTTGCCGATGGGGCGGCCTTCGGATGTGAAATTTATCGATCGCACCGGGCCATAAGCAAGTCAGGCCCGGCGCAGGATCGATCAGGACAGCAGACTGACCACCGCGAAGCGGCTGATGGTCGCCTGCGCCACCACGGTCTGGGTGACCGCCGCATAGCTGGACGGGCTGCGCTGCATCAGGTTGAACACCGAGCGGGAGAAGTCCATCGCCCACTGCTTCTCATCGGCATGAGCCTGACGGGCAAGGAACTCGCGAATTTCCTGCTGGCGGTTGCTCAGCTGCTCGCGCAGCGAGGTCACCTTGTCG
>Ga0207893_1000174_pt1 | contig 45048 bp, 40 predicted proteins | sample MalvirmetaMSP121_FD_184233 | JGI IMG/M metagenome (GOLD analysis project Ga0207893, IMG submission 184233) | Marine viral communities from the Deep Pacific Ocean - MSP-121 (SPAdes) | ecosystem: Environmental > Aquatic > Marine > Oceanic | place: Pacific Ocean | collected 2001-06-02 | reverse complement strand
GACACGGTCGGCATAGGCTGCACGCTCGGTCGCCGACATCTCGGCCAACTCGGCCAGCCACGCGTTTTGAACGGTCTGCTGAACGGTCAGCGTGGCGTCGCGTTGCAGGTCTAGCACACGGCGGGCCTCTGCGGGGTCGAAGGGCTCCGCGCGGATGGCGGTCAGCGCCTCTTGATACAATGCGCGGCGTGCGGCACGGCTGACGGATTTATCCTCGCGCCCCTTGCGCGCATCGGCAAAGACGGCGCGGCGGCGTTCTTCGGGCAGCGCCATGACGTAGGGCGTGCCATAGTCGCGCATGTGCCGCATCGCGCCACCATGCGGCCCGTCAAAGCGATAGACCGCCCCCGCAATCAGCCCCAGCACCAGAAGATTCACCCCCAGCGACAGCCCCAAGGCCCACCGCAGTGTCTTCGTGCTTTTGAATGCAAAGCCTGCCATTTTCTATCCCTCGTCCAAGTCCCAGCCGAACGCCGTCAGATCTGACGTATAGGTGTCCAGCGATGTCGCATCGGCGACGATGTAATCGTCGCCGCCGGTGATGATCTGCGTCGCGACATCCGGCAAGCCGCTTGGCGGGGCGACCCCGATCCAGAACCCGACAGCCGTTGCCGTGATCAGCCCGCCCAAGGCAGGTGCGCCGCCGATGGCGCGCCAGAACCCACGCCAGCCCCCTATCGCAGGGGCGGGCTGTGCCGCCAGCGCATCGGCGATCAACCGGTCCATCATACCGGCAGGCATCTGCGGCGGGGTCGCCCGCGCCTGTTCGAAATGCGCCTCTAGCGTATCTGTTTCACGTTTTGTCATCATCGTATCCCAAGGCGTCACGTCGTGCGCCCAAAAGTTTCGCCAAAGCCCTTTTGCCCCGTGCGGTCAGGCTTTCAACCGCTTCGACCCCGACATCCAGAATGGTCGCGATCTCGGGGTTCGCCATCCCGTCTATGTGGCGCAGCACCACCGCCTGCCGCTGCCGCTCGGGCAATCTGTCCAGCGCCGCTTGCAAGGCATCCTCGCGCGCCGTGCGCTGCAGCCGTGCCTCGGCGCTCTCCGCCGGATCGGCGGGTTCCGCGATGTCCTCAAGCGGGACACCCCGGCCGCGTTTGCGCAGGCGGTCGGTGCACAGGTTGGCTGTCACACGGTACAGCCAGGTGGTCACCTTCGCTTCGCCATCGCGCCAGTCCGGAGCGATCTTCCACAGGCGCATCAGCGCGTCTTGCGTCACGTCTTCAGCCTCGGCCGCATTGCCCAGAATGCGGAAGGCGTGACCAAAGATGCGCGGTGTCAACTGGAGCGTCAACAGCCGTGCCGCCGCCGCATCCCCCTGCACATAGCGGTGCAGCAAGGCGCGTTCGGGGTCATCCACCCCGTCGGCATCCGTCGTATCGTGCATATCCATCAAACCGGAGGTAGCCTTTGCGGGCGCGCCGTTCAAGCGCGCCCGCATGCTTGCCTTATTCCGTTGCAGCCGCGTCGCCGTCATCGGACTTGTCGTGCTTCATGTGTTTGCCGGGTTTGCCGTGCCCGTCCTTGCCGTCATGACCACCGCGTTTGCCGTGATGCTTGCCACCCATACGGGCTTTGGCGAACTCTTCCGCGCTCAGCGATCCGTTCTTGTCGGTGTCTAGCTTCTCGATCATCTGCTCGGCGGCCATTTCTTCCATCGACAGCTTGCCGTCTTCATTGGCATCCATGCGTTTCATCATCTTGTCATGGCGCTTGGCCATCCGGTCGCCTTTGCCTTTGCCCATGGCTTCAAGCTCGGTCGCGGAAAGCGACCCGTTGCCGTCGGTGTCCAGCTTCTCCAGCATGCGCTGGCTGCGCTCGGCGTGGCGTGCCTTGGCTGCGGCGGCCAGTTCATCCTGTGTCAGGAAGCCGTCGCCATCCGCGTCAGCAGTAGCGAAACGTGCCGCGGCGTGGGCTTTCATTTCTTCGGCAGTGACTTCACCGTTCATATCGGTGTCCAACTGGACAAAGTGGCTTTGCTTGCCGCCCTCTGCCTTATCCGCATTCTGCGCGACCAGTGTCGTGCCGCCCAATGCGATCAACCCGCTCAAGAGTGCGATCTGAAGATTTGCTCGTTTTGTCATCTGTTTCTTCCTTTGGTGATCTATCTAACGCCCGCCGTTTTCAGCGTGGCGATACCGGTTCAAACGACAGCCGCCCGTCATTCCGTCGCAAAAAATGTGAAAAAGTTTTGGGCACCCCTGCGCGGGCTTTGCGACATGGCGACGCAACTGCCCCGAGATCCCTTTATTTCGCGGTGTTTTGGCCGCATGTAGGATGGGAACAAGGAAGCCCAGATGACTGACCAGACCGTAGATATGCCTCAAGCAGACACAGATGAACGCAGCATGAAGAAGTCCCTGCTGCGCGGCTGGCGGCGTAAATGCCCCAACTGCGGGGCCGGTCCGATGCTGAAAAGCTATCTGAAGGTCAATGATACCTGCACCGTCTGCGGCCAAGAACTGTTCCACCACCGCGCCGATGATGGTCCGGCCTATCTGACGATCCTACTTGTCGGGCACCTGCTGGCCCCGGGGCTGCACATCGCCTTTGTGGTCTGGCGCCCCGAGCCGCTGACGTTGTTTACAATCTTTTCGGTTGGCTGCGTCGGATTGTCCCTCTACCTTCTGCCCAGACTGAAAGGAGCCATGATCGGCTTCCAATGGGCAAAGCGCATGGGCGGGTTCGGCAGCACCAGCTGACCGACACCCCAAAAGCCCCGCTAGAAAAACAGGATATGGGGCAAGGCGATGACCATCGATAAAAGTAAAATCCGCAACGCAGCCACGGTGATCGTGATCCGCGACCGGCATACCGCGCCGCGGATCCTGATGGGGCAACGTGGCGCGACAGCGGCCTTCATGCCCAATAAATTCGTCTTTCCGGGCGGCGCGGTCGATCTGGGCGATGCGCAGGTGCCGCTGGCCAGCATGGTGGATGAAACCTGCCAGAACCGTCTGGCCGAAGACGCCGATGGCAGCCTTGCACATGCCTTGGTGGTGGCCGCGATCCGCGAGCTTTGGGAAGAGACCGGCCTGATCCTTGGCCAGAAAGGCGCATGGGAGGGCACGCCCCCTGCCGATTGGCTGACCTTTGCACAGCGCGGCTATCTGCCCCACGCGGCCCCGCTGCAATTTGTTTTCCGCGCGCTGACGCCTCCTGGACGTCCGCGCCGCTTTGATGCGCGTTTCTTTCTGGTCGATGCCGAGGATATCGCCACCGATCTCGACAATTTCGACGACGCCTGTGACGAGCTTTCGCATCTGCAATGGGTGGCCCTGTCGGACGCGCGCAAATTCGACATGCCCTTCATCACCGAGGTGGTGCTGGCCGAAGTCGAGGCCCGCGCGCGGCAGCTTGACCCGCCCGCCTCGGTCCCGTTTTTCAAGAATAACGACGAAGAAAGCCTGTTCCTGCGTTTGCGCGGGCGCCCGATGCCAAGCTAGGCGACCATCACCAGCATCAGGATCGACGCGATCAGCACCGCCATACCTGCCGCCTCACGGGGGCTGATTTTCTCGCGGAAGAACAGGGTGGAGGCGGCGACGCTCAGGATCAGCTCTACCTGACCAAGGGCTTTGACATAGGCCGCGTTCTGCAAGGTGAAGGCGATGAACCAGCACAGCGATCCGCCCATCGAGGTCAGCCCGATCCAGAGCGCGACCCGGCGCACGCGCCAGACATCGCGAATCTGCCCCGGTTCGCGCAGCCGCAGATACACCGCCATGATCAGCGATTGCATCGTCACAACCGCCGCAAGGGTCACGCCTGCGCGCAGCACCGGCAGATCGGTCTGCACCGCCAAAGACGCCCCGCGGTAGGACACGGCTGACACCGCGAAAAGCGCGCCTGACGCGATCCCCAGCCCCGCCGCGCGATTGCGCAGGTCGCGCAGGTGAAACCCCTTGGCCTCTGCCCCGCCGGACAGCAGCAACAACCCTACCACGCCAAGGGCAATCGCGGCGAAGCCAGTGGCGCTGACGCCCTCGCCCAGAATGATCCAACCTACCAGCACCGTCAGGATGACTTCGGTCTTCTTGAAGGTGATGCCCACGGCAAAGTTGCGCTGTTTGAACAGTAGCACCACACAGACCGTCGCAAGGATCTGCGCCGTGCCTCCGACCAACCCATGCGCCCAGAACCCCGGCCCAAGCGGCGGCAGGGGGGTCGCGCTGAGCGCCAGATAGGCCACGAGCCCCAGTAGGATGAAAGGCGCGGAATACAGAAACCGCGAGAACGTCGCCCCCGCCGCCGACAGGGTCGCGGTCGCGAGGTATTTTTGCAGCATGAACCGTCCGGTCTGAAAGACCGCCGCGGCCAGCGTCACGAGGATCCACAGGTCCGGCAGCGTGTCAGCCATGGGCGCGGACCCCGATCACCGTGGCGCGCCCACAAAGCGGCCCACGCCCTCGGGCATCGGCAAGGCCGCATGGGCTTGGGCAAAGCGCGTCAACGCCGCCGCGATCTTCGGAGACGGATCAGAGGGTTTGCGGGTTTCAAGGCTGACATGCAGCAAGAAGTGTTCCCCCGTGGCAAGCAGCCGGTCGCCTTCGTACATCTCGTGCCACAAATGCATTTTCTTGCCCGCCCCCAGCAGCACGCGGGTGCGAATGTCGATCACCGCGCCTGCATGCACTTCGTCCACGTGGCGGATATGGGTTTCAGCAGTGAAAAAGCTCCCGCCCGAGGCAATATACGCCGCGTCGCAGCCGATCAGCTCCATGAATCGGTCGGTCGCGTCGGCAAAGGCCTGAAGGTATTTCGCCTCGGTCATGTGGCCGTTGTAATCGGTCCAGTCCAGCGGCACGGCACGATGGACGGTGAGCACCGGCTGGGACGGATCGTCGATATCCGCCGCTCGCGCCTCAAGCACGGTGCCCGCGCGCAAGGCCGCCTCGTGCTGTTTCATCAACCGTCCTGCGCCCCAATCCTGCTGCTTCAGCGCCCGCATCATCGCGACCAGATTATTGTCGCGGATGCGTTCAAGGTCGCGGATGCCATAGGCCCCCGACTGCGCGTCCGATTGCCCCGCGATCAGATCAACAAGGGTCTCGTCAAATTCCGGCACATCCATCAGCTTGGTCCAGGGCCATTTCAATGCCGGACCGAACTGCGACATGAAATGCTTCATCCCCGCTTCGCCACCGGCAACGCGATACGTCTCGAACAGGCCCATCTGCGCCCACCGAATGCCAAAGCCATAGCGGATGGCGTCGTCGATCTCTTCCGTGGTGGCGATGCCGTCCTTGACCAGCCAGAGCGACTCGCGCCAGACGGCTTCGAGCAGACGGTCTGCCACATGGGCGTCGATCTCTTTACGCAGATGCAGCGGGTACATCCCAAGCCCCGTCAGCAGTTCCTTGGCGCGGTCTACCAGCGCGCCGTCCTGCCCCTCGGCCGGGACCAGCTCGACCAGCGGCAAAAGGTAGACGGGATTGAACGGATGGGCGACCATGATCTGATCGGGGCGCGTGCTGCCCGCGCGCAGTTCTGACGGTTTGAACCCCGATGTCGACGATCCGATCACCGCCTGTGCATCACAGGCGGCCTGAATTTCGGCGAGCGTGCTGTGTTTGACCTCAAGCCGCTCGGGCACGCTTTCCTGTATCCACACGGCCCCCTCCACCGCCTCGGCGATGCTGGTGCAGAAACGGAGCCCCCCTTCGGCGGGCAGGGCGACATCGGTCAGACCGGGCATGGAGCGGCGGGCGTTTGCCAGAACTTCGGCGATCTTGCCTTCGGCCTGCGGGTCGGGGTCGAACACCTGTACCTGCCAGCCATTTAGTGCAAAACGCGCGGCCCATCCGCCGCCGATTACACCACCGCCGATGATTGCTGCGATTTTGGTCATTGTCGTATCCTCAGCTGGTCCGTGTCATAGCCGTTAAAGTCCAATATCTCGCGCGCGGCGGCGATCCGGTCCGCGCCGCCGCTGGCGCTGCGGTCAAGGATCCAGCCAAAGTCGCCAGCGGGATTGCCGACCACCGCGGTGCGGAACCCTTCGTCGACCCAAAGCACCCAAAGCGTGCGCGTGCTGCCATCGGGGCGCGACAGCGCATACCGCCCCTGCCCCTGCTGCTGCGCCAGCCACAGCGTCCCCCCGTCGCCACAGCCGATCTGTGAGCACAGCTGGAACGCGGGGCCCTGCGTCGTCTCGACCAAGGCCACCTGCGCCACGCCGTCGCCAAAGCTGTCGCGGACCAGCCACGGCCCTTTGAAGCGCTCCGCGTCATAGCGGCTGGTCGCGCCAATCAGCGCTTTGCTATCCCGCAGGCCGTGCGCGGTGTCGGGGACCCGAGCCCCGCATCCGGCCAGAAGCGCCAGCGCCAGAGCCAGCAGAGCGCGCTTCATGTGGCGGCCCGTTTGGTCAGCCCAAGCTGTTCGCGCACCTGCGCCGGGCCGATGACCCGTGCGCCCATATTCTCGATGATCGTTCCGGCGCGTTCGACCAGCTGCCAGTTTTCCGCCAGAACGCCTTTGTCGAGCCAGAGGTTATCCTCGAGCCCCACGCGCACATTGCCCCCCGCCAAAACGCTGGCGGCGACATAGGCCATCTGGTGACGCCCCAGCCCGAAGGCGCTGAAGGTCCAATCGTCCGGCACGTTGTTCACCATCGCCATAAAGGTGTTCAGATCATCGGGGGCGCCCCAGGGCACGCCCATGCATAGCTGCACCAACGCAGGGCTATCCAGCACACCGTCCTTGACCAGCTGTTTGGCGTACCACAGATGGCCCGTATCAAAGGCCTCGATCTCGGGCTTCACGCCAAGCTCGGTCATCATCCGGCCCATGGCGGTCAGCATACCAGGCGTGTTGGTCATCACGTAATCGGCTTCGGCAAAATTCATCGTGCCGCAATCAAGGGTGCAAATCTCGGGCAGGCATTCCTTGATATGCTGCACCCGTTCCGCCGCGCCGATCATATCGGTCCCGGCCACAGGGGGCAGCGGCTGCTCGGTCGAGCCAAAGACGATGTCGCCCCCCATCCCCGCTGTGAGGTTCAGGATCACGTCGACCTCTGCCTCGCGGATGCGCTGCGTCACCTCGCGGTACAGATCAAGCCGACGGCTCGGCGCGCCTGTTTCGGGGTCGCGTACGTGGCAATGGACCACCGCAGCCCCCGCCTTGGCCGCCGCAATCGCGCTGTCGGCGATCTGTGCGGGCGACCGTGGCACATGGGGGCTGCGGTCCTGACTGCCCCCCGACCCCGTGACCGCACAGGTGATGAATACGTCCTTGTTCATGGTGAGAGGCATCAGAATCTCCTTGGGTTCAGGGCCGGCGTGGCGTTTGAAGGGTCAGAACGGCATCGGATGTGCTTTATGCGCGGCATCCAGATCGGCCATCACCTCGTCATCCAGATGCAGGTCGATCCCGCCGAGGATCACCTCGAGCTGGTCAAGCGAGGTCGCGCCAAAGATCACCGAGGTCATGAAGGGCCGTTGGCGCGTGAAGGCCAAGGACATCTGCACCGGATCCAGCCCGTGTTTCTGCGCGATCTGCAGATAGGCGTCCACCGCATCGAACGCGCGGTCCGTCTTGCGCCCGCCCAGATCCCCGTTGATCGCCATGCGAGATCCTTCGGGCAGCGCGCCGTTCTGGTATTTGCCGGTCAGCAGCCCCGCCGCCAGCGGAGAATACGACAGCATCCCGATATCTTCGTTGTGGCATGTTTCGGCCACGTCGGTATCAGCGATGCGTGCCAGCAGCGAATATTCGTTCTGGACAGAAACGGCACGTGGGCCGCCCGTGCGTTCGGCGGCATTCACCCATTGGGTCAGCCCCCAAGCGCTTTCGTTGCTCAACCCGAAGGCACGGATGGTGCCGCGGGTCACCTCGTCTTCCAGCGCGCCAAGGCAGTCTTCCATATGCGCCATCGTCTCGGCACGGTTCTGCGACGAGGGGTCATATTCCCAGTTCTTGCGGAACATGTAGCTGCCGCGATTGGGCCAGTGGAACTGGTAGAGGTCCACATAATCGGTGTTGAGCCGCTTCAGCGATCCTTCAAGCGTGCTGCGGATCGTATCGGGCGAAATCCCCGCGCCGTCACGCACCGGAGCCCCCGCGCCTGAGTGCTTCGTCGCCAACACAAAGTCGTCGCGCCGTCCGGTCTTGGCGATCCACTGACCGATGATCTCTTCAGTGCGGCCAATGGTTTCCGCCTTGATCGGGTTAACCGGATACATCTCGGCGGTGTCGATAAAGTTGATCCCCGCATCAAGGGCGCGTTCAATCTGCGCATGGCCTTCCTCTGGGGTGTTTTGCGTGCCCCAAGTCATTGAGCCCAGACAGAAATCAGTCACTTCGATACCTGTGTGACCCAGCGTGTTCTTTTGCATTGGAATTCCTCGTTTAGATTTGCGCCTACCCTTTCTGTTCCGCCACGTCACCGCAAGCGCATTTTCCGGGCAGCCGTGCCGTGCAAAAGCCGAAGGGTAAAAATTTTCGCGTGACTGTCGCTTTGGCCATTGGTCTTGCCCGAAAATGGGCACAGAGTACCACGATATGCGCCTTCTCATTTCCTTCGCCGCCCTGTTTCTTTCCGTCATTCTGCTGCAACTGTCGTCAGGCGGTGTGGGGCCGTTGGACGTGTTGTCGGGCACGCAACTGGGGTTCACCAACCAGCAGATCGGTCTTTTGGGCTCGGCGCATTTCGTCGGCTTTTTTCTGGGCTGCTGGGGCGCGCCGCGCCTTTTGGGCACTGTCGGGCACAGCCGCGCCTTCGCCGCCTTTACCGCTGCGGGCGCGATTGGGCTGCTGTCGCATATGATGGTGCTGGATCCCTATGCCTGGGCTCTCATGCGGGTCGCGTCCGGGTTCTGCGTCGCCGGATGCTATACGGTGGTCGAAGCATGGTTGCAGGCCAAGGTCACGAACGAGACGCGGGGCCGCACCATGGGGGCCTACCGTGTGGTTGATACCAGCGGGTCATTGGCAGCGCAGATGATCATCGGCGTGCTCGCGCCTGCGTCCTACGTGTCCTACAACCTGTTGGCGATCCTGTGCTGTGCCGCGCTGATCCCGCTGGTGCTGACCCGCCTGCCCCAACCCGAAACCCCCGAAAAAGGGCGGCTGCGCCCCAAGCTCGCGATTGATCGATCCCCGCTGGCCGTCGCCGCCGTGGTTGTCGCGGCCCTGTCCAGCGCGTCCTTCCGGATGGTCGGGCCGATCTATGGGCAAGAGGTCGGGCTGACCGCCGGTCAGATCGCGTGGTTCCTGTCGGCTTTCGTGCTGGGGGGCGCGCTGGCGCAGTTCCCCGTGGGCTGGCTGGCCGATAAATTCGACCGCCGCTGGGTGCTGATCTGGCTGTCGGCTGCATCAATGCTTAGCTGTGCGGTCACCGTGATGTCGGCGGGCATGGGCACGCAGGCGATCTTCCTCGCCGCGACCTTCTTTGGCCTCACGACCTTTCCGATCTATTCCGTGGCGGCGTCCCACGCCCATGACTTTGCCAGCAGCTCGGAACGGGTAGAGCTTTCGGCGGCGCTGATGTTCTGGTTCGCGGTCGGGGCGATCTTTGCACCCTACATCGCCTCGGTGCTGATCGAAGGCTTTGGCCCCGCGGCGCTGTTTACCATGATCTCGGTCGGGCACGGGGTGCTGGTGCTTTTTGGGCTGACGCGGATGCGCGCCCGTCCTACGGCGACAAAACGCACCCCCTATGTCTATGCGCCGCGCACATCCTTTACCATTGGCCGACTGATGCGCCGCAGCCGCGAACGCGACGCCCCCTAGCCCTTGCCCCGCCGCTGCGCTAGAGACGTGCAAAAGCAGTTTCGGGGTCCAAGTCATGACGCGCCACCTTATCACCTCCGCCATTCCGTACATCAACGGGATCAAACATCTGGGCAACCTTGTGGGCAGCCAGCTGCCCGCCGATCTATACGCCCGCTATCAGCGCGGGCGCGGCCAGGAGGTATTGTTTCTCTGCGCGACGGATGAACATGGTACGCCCGCTGAACTGGCTGCTGCCAAAGCAGGTAAACCGGTGGCGGAATACTGCGCCGAGATGCACGAGGTTCAGGCCCGCATCGCGGAAGGGTTTGGCCTGTCCTTCGATCACTTTGGCCGATCCTCCAGTGCGCAGAACAAGGCGCTGACCCAACATTTTGCCGCAGCGCTTTATGAGCAGGGCCTGATCGAGGAAGTGGAACAGCGCCAGATCTACTCCGAGACTGACGGGCGGTTCCTGCCCGACCGCTATGTCGAAGGCACCTGCCCTAACTGCGGGTTCGAGGATGCCCGCGGCGACCAATGTGACAACTGCACCAAACAGCTAGACCCCGAAGACCTGATCAACCCGCGATCAACCGTTTCCGGTGCTACCGACCTCGAGATGCGCGCGACCAAGCATCTGTTCCTGCGTCAATCGCAGATGAAGGACAAGCTGGACGAATGGATCAACAGCAAGGCCGATTGGCCAGTGCTGACCACCTCTATTGCAAAGAAATGGCTGCATGACGGTGACGGTCTGCAGGACCGTGGTATCACGCGCGATCTGGACTGGGGTGTGCCTGTCAAACGCGGCGACGCCGATTGGCCGGGGATGGAGGGCAAGGTCTTTTATGTCTGGTTCGATGCCCCCATCGAATATATCGCCTGCGCGCAGGAATGGGTCGATGCGGGCAAGGGATCGGACTGGGAAAGCTGGTGGCGCACCGACAAAGGTGCCGACGACGTGCGCTATACCCAGTTCATGGGCAAGGACAACGTCCCCTTCCACACGCTCAGCTTCCCTGCAACGATCATGGGTTCGCAAGAGCCGTGGAAGCTGGTCGATTACATCAAATCGTTCAACTACCTCAACTATGACGGCGGCCAGTTCTCGACCTCGCGCGGGCGCGGGGTGTTCATGGATCAGGCGCTGGAAATCCTGCCGGCGGACTACTGGCGCTGGTGGCTGCTGTCCCATGCGCCCGAAACCTCGGATGCGGAGTTCACGTGGGAGAATTTCCAGTCGTCCGTGAACAAGGATCTGGCGGATGTCTTGGGCAACTTTATCAGCCGCATCACCAAATTCTGCCGCTCGAAATTCAGCGAAGACGTGCCAGCGGCGGGCGAATACGGGCCTGAAGAACACGCGCTGATCGCGGATCTGACCGAGCGGGTAGCCCGCTATCAAACCGCGATGGAGGCGATGGAAGTCCGCAAATCCGCCGCCGAGCTGCGGGCGATCTGGGCTGCGGGTAACGAATACCTGCAAGCACAGGCCCCTTGGACCACCTTCAAGACAGACCCCGACAAAGCCGCGGCGCAGGTGCGTTTGGCGCTGAACCTGATCCCGCTTTACGCGGTCCTGTCTGCGCCATTCATCCCGACGGCCGCCGCCAGCATGCTTGACAGTATGAAGGTTGAAAACGCCGCATGGCCGGATGATGTGCCAGCCGCCTTGGCCCAACTGGCCCCCGGTCATGCCTTCGAGGTGCCAGAAGTGCTGTTCGCGAAAATCACCGACGACCAGCGCGACGAATGGGCCGAGAAATTCGCAGGCGTGCGCAGCTGATCTGCAAAAGCTTCGCCGTCTGACCACACCGAAAACGATCAAAGGCCAGCGCACCGCGCTGGCCTTTGATTTAGTCCCACCAGAGAACCCTGAACGGCGTTCAGGCCGCCAGCAACGGCAAACGGAACGCAAATGTGGTAAGACCGTCATCGCAGGTCACGTCGATCTGACCGCCATGCGCCACCGCGATCGAGGATGCGATATGCAGGCCAAGCCCTAGCCCCTCGCCCTTGGTCTGGTCGCCACGTTGGTAGGGTTGGAACAGCTTTTGCTTCAGGCTTTCGGGGATCGGCGCGCCGCGGTTGGCAACGGAAATCACGGCCTCCGCCCCGCTGACGCGCCCGCGCACCGTGACCTCGCTGCCGTCATCGGCATAGCGCACGGCGTTCGATAACAGATTCGACACCGCCTGCGCCACGCGCGCGGCATCGCAGCTCACGGGGCGGTCAAAGTCCAGATCGACGGTGATCTTGTGATCGGGTGCTGCGGCGCGCACCTCTTCGACCACGTGGTTCAACGCGTCTTCCAACCCCGCGTCCGGCGTGGCCGAGATGCGGATACCGCCGCCCAACCGCGATTTTGCGTGCAGCATGATATTGTCGATAAGCTCGCTCATCCGGTGGATAGAGCTCCCCATCAGCGGCAGAATTTTCCGCGCCTTATCTGACAGCGGCTCCTTGTCGAGCTGGCGCACACCTGCGTTCAGCGCGGCGACCGAATTGCGCAGGTCGTGGCCCAAGACGGCGACGAACTCCTCTTGCACCGCGGCCATCTGGCGTTCGTGCTCTACCAGTCGCTCCTGCGCCTCAAGCCGCTCTTCGGTTTCCAGACTGCGCCCGATGATATCGGCAAACATCTCGAGCATGGCAACAACGCGGGGATGTTTGACGTCGCGCGGTTCGGTATCGATGGCGCAGAGGGTGCCAAAGAACGACCCGTTGCTGCGGAAGATCGGGATGGAGGCATAGCTGACGATGCCGAATTGCGCGGCAATCGGATGGTTACGATAGACATCATCCGTGGCGACATCGTTGAACATCACTTTTTCAGAGGTCTCGCGCACCGATTGGCAGAAGGTCTGGTCGATCCCGATCTCGTCACCTTCGGACAAGCCAAAGTTCACCTCGTCCACCGTGCGACAGGCGACCCAGCGATCGGTCGTCACCCGCGCCACAGCAGCAAAGCGCATATCTGTCGCCAGCATTACCGTTTCCAGCAACGTCCCCACAGTTTCGCTTGCCGCGAGCATTTCGATATCTGACTGGAAATCATGCGCACCGGCAAGATAGGCCTCATGATCCTGAATGATCGCGCGCATGTTCGTTTTGTCGTCCACCCGATATCCCCCATTTGTTTCGCATCCGCTACCATATGCACAGCCACGAGCAACGACAATGCCATGATAACCGGCCTGTCACGCTTTTCGGAGACTGGATTTAAGTGGAGGGATGAGTGGTGCGGGCGGTGGGACTCGAACCCACACGGGCACAAGGCCCAACAGATTTTAAGTCTGGTATGTCTACCATTCCATCACGCCCGCAGTGCCGCGCACAATAGCTAGGTTGCGGGCGGTGTAAATGGTCAGATGCAGGGCAGCCGGCATCAAAATCACGAATGGCCCCGCGCGCCTTCGCGGCTTACGCCATGTCCGCGAGCATGATTTCCTTGACCGCTTCCATCGCCACATAGGTAGAGGTGTTGGCGACATAGGGCAGCGTGGTCACCGTTTCGCCCAGAAAACGACGGTAGGCAGCCATGTCACGGGTGCGCACCTTAAGCAGGTAATCAAAGTTCCCTGCGATCATATGGGCCTGTTCAATTTCAGGCACACGGGACACGGCCTCGTTAAAGGCGCGCAGGGCGACCTCGCGGGTGTCTTCCAAACGGACCTCTACGAAAGCCACGTGATCCAGCCCCAGACGGATCGGGTCCAGCAGGGCGCGATAGCCCAGAATGACGCCGCTATCCTCAAGCCGTCTTAGCCGCGCTTGGGTGGGGGATTTGGACAGCCCGATCCGTTTGGCGAGGTCAGTGATGCTGATGCGCCCGTCTTCGGCCAGTACCGTCAGAATCGCCGCATCGAAGCGGTCCATTTTAAAGTCGTCGTTTGTCACGCAAGAGGCCCAATAATAAAGCGGTTTACCCACCAAACTGGCCGGAATCAGGAACTAATACTACTATTCCCGAGCTATTCTAGCGCAATTATCAGTTGGAGTACCTCATGGCACGCGATTCTTCCCCTATTTTGCGCCACCAGATTGACGCAGGCACCTACACCGACCAAGACAACGTCTTGCGTGAACTGGTGCGCAATGCGCATCTGTCGCCAGAGGAACGGGTCAAGATCACGCAAGACGCGGCGCAGATCGTGCGCGATATCCGCGGCCATACCTCCCCCGGTATCATGGAAGTGTTTCTGGCCGAATACGGTCTGTCCACCGACGAAGGCGTCGCGCTGATGTGCCTTGCCGAAGCGCTGCTGCGTGTGCCTGACGCCGAGACCATCGACGCCTTGATCGAGGACAAGATCGCGCCCTCTGACTGGGGCCGCCATATGGGGCACTCCACCTCGCCGCTGGTGAACGCGTCCACATGGGCCCTGATGCTGACCGGTCGCGTGCTGGACGATGACCAACCCGGCCCCGTGCGCCACCTGCGCGCAGCCATCAAACGTCTGGGCGAACCGGTGATCCGCACCGCCGTCAGCCGTGCGATGAAGGAAATGGGCCGCCAGTTTGTTCTGGGCGAGAACATCAACGCCGCGATGGAACGCGCCAAGGGCATGGAGAAGAAGGGCTATACCTATAGCTATGACATGCTGGGCGAAGCCGCGCGCACCGAAAGCGACGCCAAACGCTATCACCTAAGCTACAGCCGCGCGATCTCTGCCATCGCGACGGCCTGCGTGCACAAGGACAGCCGCAAGAACCCCGGCATTTCGGTCAAGCTGTCGGCCCTGCATCCGCGCTATGAGGTCGCGCAAGAAGCATCCGTCATGCGTGATCTGGTGCCGCGTCTGCGGGCGCTTGCCTTGCTGGCGAAATCCGCCGGCATGGGGCTGAACGTCGACGCCGAGGAAGCCGACCGTCTGGGCCTGTCGTTGGATGTGATCGAAAAAGTGCTCTCCGAACCTGCGCTGTCCGGTTGGGACGGTTTCGGCATCGTGGTGCAGGCCTATGGCCCCCGCGCTGGTGTGGTGATCGATGCGCTGTATGACATGGCGATCCGCCACGACCGCAAACTGATGGTCCGCTTGGTGAAAGGTGCCTACTGGGACACCGAGATCAAACGCGCACAGGTCAAAGGTGTCGAGGGCTTCCCCGTCTTCACCCAAAAAGCCGCGACCGATGTGTCCTATATCGCCAACGCGCGCAAACTGCTGAACATGACCGACCGGATCTATCCGCAGTTCGCCACCCATAACGCGCATACGGTCGCCGCCGTACTGCATATGGCCGAGGATAAAGAGAAGTTCGAATTCCAACGTCTGCACGGCATGGGCGAAACCCTTCATAACATCGTGATGGACAAGCACGGCACACATTGTCGCGTCTACGCCCCCGTGGGCGCACATGCCGATCTGCTGGCCTATCTTGTGCGACGCCTGTTGGAAAACGGTGCGAACTCAAGCTTTGTGAACCAGATCGTCGACGAAGACGTCGCCCCCGAGGTCGTCGCTGCCGACCCCTTCGACAGCCTCGCGGAAAGCGGTTTGCACATCCCCACCGGGCCCGAGCTTTATGCCCCTGCGCGCGTGAACTCGATGGGGTTCGATCTGATGCATACGCCGACGCTGGATGTGATCGAATCCGCCCGCGCGCCGTGGAAAGCCCACCGTTGGGCCGCCGTGCCGCTGTTGAACGGCGAGGCAAAGCCCAAGAAATCGGCACGCCTGATGAACCCTGCTGCCTCTGGCCGCAGCCCCGGCACCGTACGCAACGCGTCCGAGGCTGATGTCGCCAAAGCGTTGGACAATGCCGCCGTCTGGGACGCCCCGCTAGAGAAACGCCGCGAGGTCCTGTTGCGCGCAGCCGATATGCTGGAATCGCACTACGGCGAGATTTTCGCCCTGCTGTCGCGCGAGGCCGGCAAAGGCCTGCCCGACTGCGTGGCAGAGCTGCGCGAGGCGGTGGATTTCCTGCGCTACTACGCACAGCAGGCGACCAACACACCCCCCGCCGGCATTTTCACCTGCATCTCGCCGTGGAACTTCCCGCTGGCGATTTTCTGCGGGCAGGTCAGCGCGGCACTGGCTGCGGGCAATGCGGTGCTGGCCAAGCCGGCGGAACAGACCCCGCTGATCGCCTTCCTTGCCGTGACCTTGCTGCATGATGCGGGGGTGCCCCGTCACGCCTTGCAACTGCTGCCCGGCGGTGGCGAGGTCGGCGCGGCGCTGACCTCGGACAAACGGATCAACGGCGTGGCCTTCACCGGATCTACCGCCACAGCGCTGCGCATCCGGTCCGCGATGGCTGAACATTGTGACCCCGGTGCAATTCTGATCGCGGAAACGGGGGGGCTGAACGCCATGATCGTCGACAGCACCGCCCTGCCCGAACAGGCCGTGCAATCGGTTGTCGAAAGCGCGTTCCAATCTGCCGGGCAACGCTGCTCTGCCCTGCGCTGCCTCTATATCCAGGAAGACATCGCCGAAGATGTGATCGAGATGCTGGAAGGCGCGATGGACGCTCTGGTCATGGGCAACCCTTGGGACATCTCGACCGACGTGGGCCCTGTGATCGACGAGACCGCGCAAAAAGGCATCGCCGAGCATATCGAGACCGCCCGCGCCGAGGGCCGGATCATCGCCGAGCTGACCGCCCCAACCGTCGGCACTTTCATCGCGCCGACCATGATCCGCGTGAACGGGATCGCTGATCTGGAGCGCGAGATTTTCGGCCCCGTCCTGCACATCGCCACGTTCAAGGCGACCGAGCTCGACAAGGTCATCGACGCGATCAATGCCACCGGCTACGGGCTGACCTTCGGGCTGCACACCCGCATCGATGACCGGGTGCAGCATGTCTCGGAACGGATCGAGGCGGGCAATATATACGTCAACCGCAACCAGATCGGCGCGATCGTCGGCAGCCAGCCCTTCGGCGGCGAAGGCCTGTCGGGTACAGGTCCGAAAGCGGGCGGTCCGAACTACCTCCCCCGTTTCAGCGCGCCTGACCTCAAGGTGGTGGAGGACACATGGGACAGCACGCAGAAAGACCTGCCCAAGCTGCCCGGCCACAGTGGGGCCTTCCTCGAAACCATCACGCTGCCGGGGCCTACGGGCGAATCCAACCGGCTCAGCACCCTGCCGCGTCCGGCGCTCTTGTGCATGGGGCCGGGCAAGGACACCGCAGCCGAGCAAGCCCGCGCGGTCACGGCCCTTGGCGGGAATGCGGTGGAGCTGTCAGGCAGCATCGACGCGACCGCGCTGACCGATGGGCCAGCCTATGGTGGTGTGCTCTGGTGGGGTGACGAGGCGACCGCGCGCAAACTGGAACAAGCCCTGTCTGAACGCGAAGGGCCGATCATCCCGCTGCTGCGCGGGCTTCCAGATACCGCCCGCGTCCGCGCCGAACGCCATGTCTGCGTCGACACCACCGCCTCTGGCGGGAACGCGCAGCTGCTGGGGGCTGCCGGCTGATCTGCCACATGGGCGGGCGTTCCGACGCCCGCCCTTGACCACACCCGCGCAATGGCTAAGGGTCAGCCCATGTTCCCCATTCGCGATCACAACCCGTCCGGCCGCACGCCCTATGTCACCTATCTGCTGATGGCGGTGAATATCGGCGTTTTCCTCAGCTATGTCGGGCTTTTCAGCGACGACCGCGCGCTCAATATCTTCTTCTTCGACTGGGCTCTCATCCCCGGCCGCGTTACCACGGGGGATGGCTATACCGGCATCCTCACCTCGATGTTCCTGCATGGCGGCTGGATGCATCTCGCGGGTAACATGCTGTTTCTCTACATCTTTGGCGACAATATAGAGGACGAGATGGGCCACGGCTGCTATCTGCTGTTCTATCTCGCCTGCGGGCTGCTCTCGGCGCTCGCCCATGTGATCTCTGCCCCCTATTCGCCGGTCCCGACAGTCGGGGCATCGGGCGCGATTGCGGGGGTGATGGGCGGCTATCTGTTGCTTTACCCCAAAGCCAAGGTCGACATCCTGATCATCTTTATCGTGTTCTTCCGCATCTTCCCGATCCCCGCATGGATCATGCTGGGCTTGTGGCTGGGGATGCAGTTTATCGGTGGCGTCGGGGCGGACCCGACCGTGGGCGGTGTCGCCTATTGGGCGCACGCGGGCGGGTTTATCGTGGGGATGGTGCTGACCATTCCACTGTGGTTGCGCTTGGGCGGGCCGCGCTTCTGGTCGGCCACGGACGGCCACCCGCCGCACCCGCAAGCGACCTACCCCACCTCCGCCAGCCGTATCCCGAAAGTGAAACGAAAATGACCGCCAGCACCCATAGCGCGACCTGTCACTGCGGCAGCGTCACCCTGACCGCCACCCTGCCGGAGGGGCTCTCCTCGGCCACACGCTGCACCTGTTCCTTTTGCCGCCGCCGCGCGGCACCGGCGGTGACGGCGCTCACCAGCGCGCTCAAGGTGACCAAAGGAGCCGAGTATCTGACGCTCTACACCTGGGGCACCCATACGGCGAAACATTATTTCTGCAAGATCTGTGGCATCTACATGTACCACCAGCGTCGTTCAGACCCCGCGCAATGCGGCGTCAATCTGGGGTGTATCGACGGGGCCGCGCCCTGGACGCAGGAACCGATCCCCTACACCGACGGTATCAACCACCCGTCAGACAAATAGCCGACGGGCGCTTCCAAATGGTTTAAATCCTCGCCGAAGGCATCCCGCCCTCGGCCACAGGATCACCCGCGTGCGATTTTTGAAAATCCGCTGAACAACGCCTCATTGGCGCAGACGATCTCACCATCGTCCAGGATGTTGCCTTCGGGGTTCAGTGGCTCGACCATGCCGCCTGCTTCGCGCACGATCAACATGCCCGCTGCCAGATCCCATTTGTTCAACCGGCGCTCCCAGTAGCCATCATAGCGACCAGCGGCCACATAGGCCAGATCCAGCGCGGCAGAGCCCCAGCGACGCACACCGGCGCAAACCGGCAAGATGCGGCCCAGATCACGCAGGGTGTCCGGCAAATCTCCGCGACCGCCAAAGGGCAGACCGGTGGCAAAAACCGATTCAATCATCCGCGAACGGCCCGAGACGCGCAAACGGCCTTCGTTCATCCAGGCACCCGTGCCTTTTTCGGCAAAGAACATCTCGTCCTTGGCGGGATCAAAGACGACGCCCGCAACGATCTGGCCTTTATGCTCCAGCGCGATGGAGACCGCCCAGTGGGGCAGACCGTGCAAAAAGTTTGTTGTCCCGTCCAGCGGATCGACGATCCAGCGGCGTGTGGGGTCTTGCCCCTCTTCCTCGCCACCCTCTTCGGCCAGCCAGCCATAGGTCGGGCGTGCGCCCATTAGTTCTGCCTTGAGCGTCTTTTCCGCCTGAATATCGGCGCGGCTGACAAAGTCGCCGGCCCCCTTCATGGACACCTGAAGGTTCTCGACCTCACGGAAATCCTTGACCAACCCGCGCCCCGCCCGGCGGGCCGCCTTGATCATGATGTTTAGATTTGCACTGCCAACCATATTTCCGTGTCCTTTGATGGATCAGGCCGTGCGTATAAGCCCCCATGCCGCATTTGCCAAGGGGGCAGCGGCATCTGACGCAACGTGGCGCGCGCGGTTGCCTTGCTTGCCTTCGATTTCCATATAACGTGCCAGAAACATTGCTAAGGAGGAAAGCAAAATGTCCGACCAGATGAAACGAATTGTGCTTGCGTCGCGCCCTGACGGGGCCCCGACCGCCGATAACTTCCGCCTTGAAGAAGGGCCCGTGCCCACCCCCGGCGACGGCGAAGTGCTGGTCCGTGTGAAATACATGTCGCTTGACCCCTATATGCGTGGCCGCATGGACGACGCGAAATCCTATGCGGCCCCGGTGCCTGTCGGCGGCACGATGGAGGGCGGTTCGGTCGGGGAGGTCATCGCCTCCAACAGCCCCGACTTCAAACCCGGCGATCATGCCTTCGGGATGTTGGGCTGGGCCACACATGGCGTGCTGCCAGCGAACCAACTGCGCAAGGTCGATCCGGATCAGGTGTCGATCACCACGTCGCTTGGTGTTCTGGGCATGCCCGGATTTACCGGCTGGCAAGGTTTGATGGAATATGGTCGCCCGAAGGAGGGTGAAACACTCGTCGTCGCGGCGGCAACGGGTCCGGTCGGCTCGATGGTCGGCCAGATCGCCAAGTCACACGGGCTGCGCGTCGTGGGCATTGCAGGCGGCGCGGACAAATGCGCCATGGCCAAGGAACACTTTGGCTTTGACGAATGCATCGACCACCGCGCTTATGACGACGCGAAATCCCTGCGCGCCGCGTTGAAAGACGCCTGCCCCAAGGGGATCGACATTTATTTTGAAAACGTCGGTGGCAAAGTGCTTGAGGCCGTTATCCCGATGATGAACCCGCATGGGCGTATCCCGATCTGCGGTATGATCGCTTGGTATAACGCCGGTGGTCTGGGCGCTGGTGCCGCCGAAGAGGCGCTGACCGCGCCGAAATTGTGGCGCACGATCCTTGTGAACTTCCTTAGCGTGAACGGCTTCATCATCTCGAACCACTGGAACAACTTCCCCAAGTTCCTCAAGGAAGTCGCCCCCAAGGTCGCCGACGGCACCATTGCGGTGAAAGAGGACATTACCGAGGGTCTGGAAAACGCGCCACAAGCGTTCATGGACCTGTTGACCGGTGGCAACCAAGGCAAGGCCATCGTCAAGGTTGGCTAACACCCTACCGGCGGGGGCGTCCGCGCCCCTGCCCTTCATCGCATGAATGCGAGCCCCCCGCCCCCTTGAAAAACACCGCGTCACGTGTCATATATTTTACGACACATGACGAAAAGGAGTTCAGCCATGGGTGCGACGGCCTTTCAATCCGACAGCAGTGCAATCCCCCTGATCGACGTGGATGCAGATGACGCTGTGCGTGCGTTCCATCTGCTGGGCGGGCGCAAGGTGATCAACCAGACGGTGCGCAACTCGCTTGATGCACATGATGTGATCGTGAAAGGCATCTCCTCCAAAGCGCTGCTGCATCTGGTCGATACCGTGTCGGTGTTGTCCTCGGGCGATGCGCTGAACAAGGCGATCGGGATGAGCCTGCGCACGCTTCAGCGCAAGAAAGCCGACAAGGGCAAGGACCGCCTGTCCCCCGAACAAAGCAGCCGCGCGTGGCGCTTTGCCGAGCTGCTGGCACAGGCGACGGATGTCTTGGGCGATCAGGACGCCGCAGAGGCATGGATGCTGGCCCCTGCCATCGGCCTTGATAACCGCCGCCCGATTGACCTGCTGTCGTCGGCAGCGGGAGCGGAAGCCGTTGAAAACGCGCTCACCCGGATGGAGTACGGGGTCTACGCTTGACCCCTTTGCCCCCGCCGCTTGGGACGGGCGAGCTGCGGTTTTGGCGGCTGGATCAACGGCAGCATGCGCCCACATGGCACAGCGGCGAAGGGGCTTACCGCGTCGGTGGACGCTGGAACAGCAGCGGTGTGCGGGCGGTCTATACCGCGCTCGACCCTGCCACCGCGATCCTCGAGGTTGCGGTGCACAAGGGGTTCAAGGCGCTGGACACCGCGCATCACGTGCTGACATCAGGCCGTGTGATCGACCCGACGACGGTGCATATGGTGCAAGCCGCGGATGTCCCCAACCCGAACTGGCTGGTGCCCGGTGCCCATGGTGCGGGGCAAAAGGGATTCGGCGACGCGCTGCTGCGCGATCACCTGTTTGTGCTGATCCCGTCAACGGTATCGCGGCACAGCTGGAACCTGATCTTTGACGCCCAAAAGGCAGCCGATCACTACGACGATGTGGTGCAGGAAGACTTCGCGCTGGACCCGCGGCTGCACCGCTAAGGGCAGCAGCGATCAGGCCCGCTGCAGTTTGCGCGCCTCTTCCCCTGCCAACCCCAAGAGCTTGGTCATAAAAGGTTTCTCCAGATCATCCTCGCGCACCGCCGCATAAAGCCTGCGGGTGATGCCGTTCTCTGTCAGCGGACGGGTGACGTAATCATTGCTGTATTTCACCTCGCGCACGACCCAATCGGGCAGCACCGATACGCCCCTGTTCGACGCGACCAGCAGCAGGATCACCGCCGTAAGCTCCACCTGCCGGATCGCCAGCGGTTCGACCTTGGCGGGGATCAAGAGCTGGCTGAACACATCCAGACGGGTCCGTTCCACCGGATAGGTGATCAGCGTCTCGCCCCTGAAATCCGCCGCTTCAACAAAGGGCTTCTGCGCCAAGGGATGTGTGCTGGAGGCGACAAAGACCGCCTTGTAATCAAACAGCTCGACGAATTTCACGCCCGGCAGTTCTTCGGGGTCGGAAGACACCACCAGATCGACCTCTTCGCGCAGCAAGGCGGGTAAGGCGTCGAACGCGAGACCGGGGCGGATATCGACATCCACATCGGGCCAGCTTTTGCGGAATTGTTCGAGCACGGGGAACAGCCATTCGAAACAGGCGTGACATTCGATCGCGATATGCATGCGCCCTGTGCTGCCCGCGCGCAGCCCCATGAATTCGGCCTGCGCTGCTTCAAGCTGCGGCAAGACCTGCTGCGCCAGCTTGAGCAGCCGCAAGCCTGCGGGCGACAGCTTCAGCGGCTTGGACCGGCGCACGAACAGTTCCACGCCGGCCTGATCCTCCAACCCCTTTACCTGATGGGACAGGGCTGATTGGGTGATGTTCATCGTCTCTGCCGCGCGGGCCAGCCCGCCTGCTTCGTGAATCGCCTGAATGGTGCGCAGGTGACGGAACTCGATATGCATATGAGGCGTTCCTCATGTTGAAAATGAAAGTTATGAGTTTGTTTCACAACCGCATCTGTGCGACAAGAGACGAAAGCTAAAAACAGGATCGTAAAAATGACCAGTCCCGCCGTTTCATTCGAAGTCTTCCCGCCCAAATCCGTGGACGCGTCGTTCCGTCTTTGGGACACGGCGCAGGCCCTGGCACCGCTGGCCCCACGTTTCTTTTCCGTGACCTACGGTGCGGGCGGGTCTACCCGCGACCTGACCCATGATTCTGCGCATGTGCTGCGCCGCACCTCTGGCCTGCCCGTTGCCGCGCATCTGACTTGCGTGGGGGCCAGCAAGGCCGAAACGCTTGAGGTCGCCGACAGCTTTGCCGAGATCGGCGTGACCGATATTGTCGCCCTGCGCGGGGATCCCGAAAACGGTGCACCGACCTTCACGCCCCACGCGGACGGCTTTGCCGACAGTGTCGAGCTGATCGAGGCGCTGGCAAAGACCGGCAAGTTCACCTTGCGCGTCGGAGCCTACCCCGAACCGCACCCCGAATCCCACGATCAGGCGCAGAACGTCGAATGGCTGAAACGCAAATTCGACGCTGGCGCGGACGAGGCGATCACCCAGTTCTTCTTCGAGACCGAAACATTCCTGCGCTTCCGCGACGCCTGTGCCGCGGCGGGGATCACCAAGACGATCACCCCGGGCATCATGCCGGTGACAAACTGGAAATCGGCGCGCAACTTTGCCACCCGCTGCGGGGCCAGCGTGCCAGCAGCACTGGACGAAGCCTATGCCGCCGCGATCCGCGATGACCGTCACGATCTGCTGTCCACCGCGCTCTGCACCGAAATGTGCAGCGAACTGGTGTCGGAAGGTGTCGAGAACCTGCACTTCTACACGCTCAACCGGCCCGAGCTGACCCGCGCCGTCTGTCGTGCCCTTGGGGTGACGGCGCAAACATCGTTGTCCGACGTGGCGTAAAACCACCGCACAACTTGCCCTTGGGTCAAGAACAGAACAGTCTTCTCCGGCATTCAACTGCCGGAGATTTTTTATGCCACGCCTCGCCGAAACACCCGAAGATTTGCTGAGCCAGTCCGAAGCGCTCTCTCTCAGCGGGTTGGAATTCATGCAGAAGATCCTGGACGGCACCAACCCCGGCCCGCCCATTGGCGGCACCTTGGGCTATGCGCTGCATGACGTGTCCGAGGGCCGCGCGGTATTTCGCGGCACACCCGAGTTCAACGTGACCAACCCGATGGGGACCGTGCATGGGGGCTGGTACGGCACCTTACTCGATTCCGCGATGGCCTGCGCCGTGATGACCAAAGTCCCGCGCGGGTCGGTTTATACGACCCTGGAATACAAGATTAACATTCTGCGTTCGATCCCCTTGGGCATGCAGATCGACTGCATCGGCACGACCGATCACGTGGGTCGTTCTACCGGTGTCGCACATGGCGAGATTCGCGGGGTCGAGGATGGCAAGCTGTATGCCACCGGTTCAACCACCTGCATCGTGATGAAGATCACGGGCTAACCCCCTGCCTCGGGGTGGGTGATGCGCCCCGAGACAAGCCAAGCTCACTCTGCCGCGATGGCGCTGTCGTTCAGCAAGGCCCAGACTTTATGCGGTGTGAACGGCATGTCGGCCTGACGCACGCCACGCTCCCACAGGGCATCCTGTACCGCGTTCGACACGGCCGCCAGTGCGCCCACGGTTCCCGCCTCGCCACAGCCCTTCATCCCCATCAGGTTCGCCGTAGATGGCACGGGTTCGGAGTTGAAGGACACGAACGGCACATCCGCCGCGCGCGGGATCGCGTAATCCATGAAAGAGGCCGTCAGCAGTTGGCCGTCTTCGTCATAGACCACATGCTCCTGAATAGCTTGGCCGATGCCCTGCACCACCCCGCCATGCACCTGACCTTCGGCCAGCATCGGGTTGATCAGATTGCCGAAATCATCCACCACCGTATAGCGGTCAACGGTCACAACGCCTGTTTCGGGGTCGATCACCACCTCGGACACATGCGCCCCGTTGGGATAGCTGCGCCCCGGCAAAGTCGCCCGTTCGTGGTGTACCAGCAGATCGTCGCGGCCTTTCTGGCGGGCCATCTCGGCGACCTCTAGCATGGTGGGGGTCATGTTCGACCCGTCCGCGCGGAAGCGTTCGTTGTCAAAGCTGATCTGCGCCGCAGGCACGCCCATTTCGTCAGACAGAAAGGCGGTGAAAGCTTCGGTCATCTTGGCCACCGTCGCCAGCGTTGCCGTGCTTTGCGTGGTGACAGAGCGCGAGCCGCCAGTCCCGCCGCCCTGTTTGATCAGATCGCTATCGCCTTGAATGACGTGGATCAATTCAGCCGGGATCCCGGTCTGATCCGATAGGAATTGCGCATAGACGGTTTCATGCCCCTGCCCGTTCGATTGAGTGCCAACATAGATGAACACGGTGCCGTCTTCGTTGAACGCGACCTTGGCCCCCTCTGCCGGATCGCCAAGGATGCTTTCGATGTAATAGCAAAGCCCCTGCCCGCGCAGCAGCCCCTTGGCCGCATCCGCCGCCTTGCGCGCTGCAAAGCCATCATGATCCGCCTCGACGGCAACGCGGGTCAGCAAGCGGTTGAATTCGCCCACATCGTAAAGCTCGCCCGTGGCAGAGGTATAGGGAAACTGCTCGGGCTTGATAAAGTTGATCCGGCGCAGCTCCCACGGGTCGATGCCCAACTCGCGCGCGGCGCGGTCCATCAAGCGCTCCAGCACATAGATCGCCTCGGGTCGGCCGGCACCACGATAGGCATCAGTCTGCACCGTGTTGGTGTAATAGCCTTCGACCTGCAGCCATGTGGTCTGCACATCATAGACACCCATCAAGACCTTGCTGAACAGCAACGCCTGGATGGGCTGGCCGAACTGGCTGTTATAGGCCCCGAGGTTGCATTTGGTGCGGACGCGGTAGGCCGTGATCTTGTTGTTTTCGTCAAAGGCGAATTCCGCAAGCGAGGTCAGATCGCGCCCGCCATTGTCGCTGAGCATGGCTTCGGTCCGGTCCGACATCCAGCGCACCGGACGCCCCAAGGCCCGCGCCGCCTGCGCAACCGAGAAATATTCGGGATAGGCCGCTGCCTTCATGCCGAAACCGCCGCCTGTGTCGGGGTTTGTGACCTGCACGTGGTCATCATCCAGCCCGAAAACGCGCTTGAGGTTGCCCTTGTGCACCCAGACGCCCTGCCCGTTGTTCGCAAGATGCACCTTGCCGTCGTTCCATTCTGCATAGCAGCCGCGCGGCTCCATCGCGTTGACGATGATACGGTTGTCGCCCACGTTCAGACTGACGGATTTCGCTGCGGCATCAAATGCCTTTTGCGTCGCCGCCTCGTCGCCCATGCCCCAGTCAAAAGCCATGTTGTCCGGCGCTTCGGGGTGCAGCGTCTCTCCGCCCCGTTCCAACGTCATATGGGTGGGCAGATCGTCAACGTCGAATGCGATCAGCTCCGCCGCGTCGCGCGCCTGGTTCAATGTTTCGGCAATCACCACCGCGACGGGCTCCCCTACGAAGCGCACGCGCCCCTTGGCAAGCATCGGACGCAAGGGTTTGGCCCCTTCCGTGCCATCGCGGTTCTGCAACACGGTCGCCGCCATAGAGATATCCATCCCCGCCGCTTCAAGATCCTCGATCGTGAGCACCGCATGCACGCCCTCTGCCTCGGCCGCATCGGTGACATCCAGCGTTGTGATCACCCCATGTGCGACGGGCGAGCGGAAGAAATAGGCATGCAGCGCGTCGGTTGGCGCGATGTCATCCACATAGCGCCCCTCGCCGGTCAGAAACCGCACATCCTCGACCCGTTTGACCGGTTGGCTTTTCCCGAATTTTTCCATCTGGCGGCATCCTTTGATCATCATCTTGGTGTTGCGCCCGACCTTAAGCGCCAAACCGGCGATGTCCATACGATGCGGGGCGAAAGCTGGGGCTGCTACGCCAAGTTTTCGGCCCCCCAGCCTTCCCCTTTACGCCCCGCTCGGCTAGATCATCCCAAAGCTCAAAGCGCTACGTGAATAGAAGGACGCTGATCATGGCCCTCGACAAGAATTTTGACGCCGCCCAGGCCGAAGCCCGCCTCTATGCCGCATGGGAAGAGTCCGGTGCCTTCAAGGCCGGTGCCAATGCCTCGCGCAAGGAAACCTTTTCGGTCATGATCCCGCCGCCCAACGTGACAGGATCGCTGCACATGGGCCATGCGTTCAACAATACATTGCAGGATATTCTGGTACGCTGGCACCGGATGCGCGGCTTTGACACGCTCTGGCAACCCGGTCAGGACCACGCCGGTATCGCGACGCAGATGGTGGTGGAACGCGAGCTTGCCAAAGACGGCAAACGCCGCACCGATTTCACCCGCGAGGATTTCACCGCCAAAGTGTGGGAGCAAAAGCAGAAGTCCGGCGGCACGATCATCGGCCAGCTTAAACGTCTGGGCACCTCGCTTGATTGGTCACGCAACGCCTTCACCATGTCCGGTGCCCCCGGTGCCCCCGCGGGCGAGGAAGGCAACTTCCACGACGCCGTGATCAAGGTCTTCGTGGATATGTATAACAAGGGCCTGATCTATCGCGGCAAGCGTTTGGTCAACTGGGACCCGCATTTTGAGACCGCGATTTCCGACCTCGAAGTCGAATCCACCGAAGTCGACGGGCACATGTGGCACTTCAAATACCCGCTGGCCGATGGCGCGACCTATACGTACGTCGAGAAAGACGAAGACGGTAACGTGACGCTTTCCGAGGAACGCGACTATATCTCTATCGCGACGACCCGCCCCGAAACCATGCTGGGCGATGGCGCGGTCGCGGTACACACCTCTGACGAACGCTATGCGCCGATCGTTGGCAAGCTGTGTGAAATCCCCGTCGGCCCCAAAGCGCAGCGCCGCCGCATCCCGATCATCACCGACGAATACCCCGACAAGAATTTTGGCTCGGGCGCGGTCAAGATCACCGGCGCGCATGACTTCAACGACTACGGCGTCGCCAAACGTAACAATATCCCGCTTTATGCGCTGATGGACACCCGCGGTGCGATGCGCGCCGACGGCCTGCCCTATGACGCAGCCGCAGCACGCGCGGCCGCCATCGCTGAAGGCCGTGAAGACGCGCCCGCGGACGCGACAGAAATCAACCTCGTCCCCGACGCATACCGCGGCCTCGACCGGTTCGAGGCGCGCACCAAGGTCATCGCCGACATCACCGCCGAAGGATTGGCCGTCATGGTGCCGCCAACCGATCCACGCCTTGGCAAACCCGTCAAAGCCCCCCTCGCCCCCGAAGAAGGCGGCGAAGAGCGGGACGAGACGCTGGTGCCGTTGGTCGAGCCCAAAAAGATCATGCAGCCTTTCGGCGACCGGTCGAAAGTGGTGATCGAGCCAATGCTGACCGATCAATGGTTTGTCGAGACCTCGAAGATCGTGCAACCCGCCATCGATGCGGTGCGCAACGGCGAAGTACAGATCCTGCCCGAACAGGACCGCAAGGTGTATTTCAACTGGCTGGAAAATATCGAACCCTGGTGCATCTCGCGCCAATTGTGGTGGGGGCACCAAATCCCTGTATGGTATGGGCCAAAGAAGAAAGACGGTTCTTACGATTACCGAGAAAGTGAAGCGTTCTGTGCATCCTCAGAAGCTGAGGCTATGAAGATCGCGCAAAGTTTCTACGGCGATCACGTAAAGATTGGCGTGGAACCTGAGGGGGCCAGAGAGCCCTACGATCCCAATTCGACGGTAGTCGAAATTCGCCGCGACCCTGATGTGCTCGACACCTGGTTCTCCTCGGGCCTCTGGCCCATCGGCACGCTCGGCTGGCCCGAACAGACAGATGAGCTGGCGAAATACTTCCCCACTTCAGTGCTGATCACCGGCTTTGACATCATCTTTTTCTGGGTCGCCCGGATGATGATGATGCAATACGCCGTGGTCGATCAAAAGCCGTTTGATACAGTCTATGTCCACGCGCTGGTGCGCGACGAGAAGGGCAAAAAGATGTCCAAATCGCTTGGCAACGTGTTGGACCCGCTGGACCTGATCGATGAATACGGCGCGGATGCGGTGCGCTTTACCCTAACGGCGATGGCCGCCATGGGGCGCGACCTGAAACTGTCGACCGCACGCATCGCAGGCTACCGCAACTTCGGCACCAAACTGTGGAACGCCCACCGTTTCGCCGAGATGAACGGCGTGTTCGAGGACAGCGTCGCGGCAGTGACCTACACAAGCCACACACAGGTCGATCACACGCTGAACAAATGGATCATTGGCGAAACCGCCCGCGTCCGCGAAGAGGTCGACGCCGCACTGGACAACTACCGTTTTAACGACGCGGCCAATGCGCTTTATGCCTTTGTCTGGGGCAAGGTCTGCGACTGGTACGTTGAACTCTCCAAACCCCTGCTGCAAGACGACGCGCCAGAGGCCGCCGAGACTCGCCAGACGCTGAATTGGGTGCTGGATCAATGCCTTGTGCTGCTCCACCCGATCATGCCCTACATCACCGAAGAACTGTGGCAGACCACGGCGACCCGTTCCAAGATGCTGGTGCATGGCGACTGGCCGACCTACAGCACCGCCGAGATGCTGGATGCCGATGCCGACCGCGAACTCAACTGGGTGATCGGCCTGATCGAATCCATCCGTTCGGCACGGGCACAGATGCATGTGCCTGCGGGGCTCAAAGTGCCTATGCTTTATACCGACATGGACGCTGCCGGCCAAACCGCATGGGACCGCAACGAGGCGATGATCAAACGTCTGGCGCGGGTCGAAACCCTCGAGAAGACAGAGAGCTTCCCCAAAGGCACCGTCTCCATCGCCGCACCGGGCGCGAGCTTTGGCCTCCCGCTTGCGGGGCTGATCGACATCGATGCGGAAAAAGCCCGTCTGCAAAAGTCGCTCGACAAGCTGGGTAAAGAAATCGGCGGGCTGAAGGGGCGGCTGAACAACCCCAAATTCGCCGCCTCCGCCCCGGCGGAGGTCGTCGCAGAAGCCCAAAGCAACCTTGATGCGCGGCAGGAAGAAGCAGACCAGCTTCAGGCCGCTCTGAACCGTTTGGCCGAGCTGGGATAATCAGCACAGCTTCCAAATGGCTTTAAATCCTCGCCGAAGGCAAAAATCTCTTTTGACGCTCCAAAAGATGCCTTCGGCGAGGATTTTTTTACCATTTGGAAGCGAATACCGGTGCAAGATACGTCTGCGGTCCTCGCTGGGAAGCAAAGATCGTCCATTTGGAAGGCCCCGTCTGAGCGATCAGGCGGGGCTGACTTTTTTGCGGCGCTAGTCTTTGAAGACCGCGGGGCGTTTGCCGAACTCGGCGGCGATGACTTCCATTTGGTGCGGGCGTCCCAGCAGCGCCGCCTGTTCACGGGATTCCGCGCGCAAAACCTCTGTTTCGGTTCCCGTCTCTGCCAAGGCGGTCAGACGTTTGGCGGCCTTGATCGCGCTTGGACTTTTGCCCGCGATGGTGGTGGCAAGCGCCATCGCGGCGGCCAGAGGGTCTTCGGCGATCTGGGTGATGAGCCCCCAGCGTTCGGCTTGCTCTGCCTCGATGGGTTGCGCGGTATAGGTCATCAGGCGCAGCACGTCGCCGCGCACCAGTTTGGGCAGCAGGACCATGCCGCCCATGTCCGGGACGATGCCCCATTTCATCTCCATCACCGCCATTTCGGTATCAGGGGCCGCGATGCGGATATCGGCCCCGAGCGCGAGTTGCAGGCCCGCGCCGTAGGTCTTGCCATGCAGCGCCGCGATCACTGGCACGCCGACGCGGGTCCAGACCATCGCGACCTCTTGCCACTGGTTAGTGGTGCCGTCGCCATGGGTGCGCGTCATCATCCGTTCCGTCGGGTCGCCGCCCGCCAGCGCCCCCATATTGCCGATGTCGATGCCTGCGCAGAACGCCCGGCCCTCGCCCGAGATCACGACGGCACGCGCGTTCGATGCAGCGACCTCGTTCCCGGCGGCGATGACAGCGTCGATCATATCCTGATCAACGGCATTCATTTTATCGGCGCGGGTCAGGCGCACATGGGCGATGTGATTGTCATAGGTGACGGAAACGCGGCTCATTGGATCCTCCTTGAATTTTCGTCAGTTTGGGCACGAAGCCCGCGTGTTGCAAAGCGAAACGCTACGGCACCCAAAACCGCGCGCGGGCATGCTGATGTCACTTGCCCGAAGCATGGCAGATGCAGTAGCTGATCCCCATGACACAGTATCGCCTCACCCCGCTTGCCGACGCCCTGCCCTCTACCGTGCCCTTTGTCGGCCCCGAAACGCAGGAGCGCGCCATGGGGCGCGCCTTTGATGCGCGGTTGGGGGCGAATGAGAACGTCTTTGGCCCCTCTCCCCGCGCGATAGAAGCAATGGCGCAGGCACAGCAGTGGATGTACGGCGACCCGGAAAGCCACGACCTGCGCGCAGCACTTGCGGCGCATCATGGTATCTCGCCCGCCAACATCATCGTGGGCGAAGGGATCGACGGGTTGCTGGGCTATCTGGTGCGGCTCATGGTGACGGAGGGTGACGCGGTCGTGACCTCGGACGGGGCCTATCCGACATTCAACTATCACGTGGCAGGCTTTGGCGGTGTGCTGCATAAGGTGCCCTATGCCGGTGATCACGAGGATCCTGCGGCCCTATTCGCCAAAGCTGCCAAGGTAGATGCCAAGCTGGTCTATCTGGCGAACCCCGACAACCCTATGGGCAGCTGGCATGAAGGGCCCGTCATTTCCAGCGCGCTAGAGGCATTGCCGAAGGGCTGTCTGCTGGTGCTGGACGAGGCCTATATCGATTGCGCCCCCGAGGGCACCGCCCCCGATCTTGTCGCCGATGACCCGCGTCTGATCCGGATGCGGACCTTCTCCAAGGCCCATGGTCTGGCGGGGGCGCGGGTTGGCTATGCCATCGGCGCACCGGATCTGATCACAGCCTTTGGGAAGGTGCGCAACCATTTCGGGATGAACCGCGCGGCCCAGGCCGGGGCGCTTGCGGCCTTGCAGGACAGCGACTGGCTGGCCCATGTGCAGGCTCGAATCGCTGAGGCGCGGGACCGGATTGCGCAGATCGCTGCGGATAACGGGTTGGTTGCCCTTCCCTCTGCCGCGAATTTCGTGGCGATTGATTGCGGGGCTGACGGCAGCTTTGCCAAGGCGGTGCTGGACGGTTTGGTGGCGCGCGGCGTCTTTGTGCGCATGCCCTTCGCTGCGCCGCAGAACCGCTGTATTCGTGTCAGCTGTGGCACGCCAGAAAACCTTGATGCCTTTGCCGCGGCGTTGCCGGGTGCCCTTGAGGATGCGAAAAAAGGCTGACGTAGCGCATATCCCGCCTATGCTGGGCCGTGATCCAGTTGCGAGGTGGCATCATGCGCTCTTCAGACCGCGGCCAATCGGCCCCTAACTATACCAGCGCCTGCGTAGTGATGTTCGGCGTCAATATCCTGTGGCTATTCGTTGTGATCTGGGCGCTATGGGGCTTGCTGGCAGTGGCGCTGTCGGGCTGGGCCGTCAATGCCATGATCGATCGCATCGCCGCGCGACGGGGTTAGGCCCCGCCGATCACCTTCGCCGCGGCCTCTAGCGCGCCGGAGCCGCGTTTGATCCCGAGTGCGGACATCCCGGCCTCTATCCCGCCAAGCATCCCCATGATCATCTGACCGTTCACGTGCCCCATGTGGCCCAGACGGAAGAAACCGTGGCTTTCGGGGCTGCCCTTGGGGGCCATGCCCAGACCGATGCCGAGGGTCAGGCCGATGTTGCCTTCGACCCAGTCGCGCAGCTCTGTCGCATGGGGGGCCTTGAGCCGCAGCGCTGTCACCGCATGGCTGCGCAAAGCGGGATCGGCGATGTTCAGGGAAAGATCGCCCTCTGCCCCCCACGCGTCACAGGCCGCCCACACCGCGCGCGCCAAGGTCTCGTGACGCTGCCAGACGGCTTCCAGCCCCTCGTCGTGGATCATATCCAGCGCCGCGCGCAGGCCGTAGATATGGTGCGTGGGGGCCGTGCCGCAGTGGTACTGGTAGAACTCCTCGGGATTGGCGCGCGGGGTCCAATCCCAGAAACGGCTGACCCGTGGCATCGCATCGCGCACCGCAGCCGCGCGGTCGTTGAAAAAGACAAAGCTCACGCCGGGCGGGACCATCAGCCCCTTCTGGCAGGCGGTGACCATGACATCGGCCCCCCAATTGTCCATCTCGAAGCGGTCGCACGCGAAGGACGCGATACAGTCCACCATCAGCAGCGCGGGGTGATCCGCCGCATCCAGCGCCGCGCGCAGACCGGCGATGTCATTGACCACCGAGGTCGAGGTATCCACATGCACAGCCAGCACGGCTTTGATCTCGTGGTTTGTGTCCGCCTCAAGACGATCGGCGATCTGGTCGATGTCCATTGTGGATTGCAGGCCGAAATCCATCACCTCGACGTCTGCCCCGATCCCCGTGGCGGCATCGCCCCAGCCGTGACCGAACCGCCCTGTCGCGGGCACCAGCACCTTGTCACCGGGGGCTACGACATTGCTAAGCGATGCCTCCCAGGCGGCGTGGCCGTTGCCAATATACATCGCCACATGATGCTGCGTGCCCGCGATACGGCGCAGATCCTCCATCAGCGGGGGCATCATATCGACGATCTCACCGGCATAGATATTGGGAGCCGGACGGTGCATCGCGTTCAACACAGCCTCGGGCATGACCGACGGACCGGGGATCGCGAGGTAGCCGCGCCCTTGTGACAGGTTGGAAAGTTTCGGCATGACACGGGGGCCCTTCAGCAGGAAAAATCTCTTGCAACTTATCCGCAGCCAGCGCCGCGTCAATCACACAAAGCGCGCAGGCAGCTTGCCCTGCCCCCAAGGGCTGCGTAAACCCGTAGCTGTATATGCCCAAAGGAACCGGCCTTTATATGAGTGATGTGACCTATACCTCGCGCGAACTGCTGACCTGGCTTTGGCGCGACTATCTGAAAAAGCATATGTGGGTGCTGCTTGTCGCGATCATCTTCATGTCGATCGAGGCCTCGACCATGGGCGGGTTGGCAAAGCTGATGCAGCCGATGTTCGATCAGGTCTTCGTCGCTGGTGAGAAAGGCGCATTGCTCTGGGTTGGTTTGGTGCTGGTGGGCATCTTCGTCCTGCGCGCCGTGTCGGGTGTGGTGCAGAAGGTGCTGCTGACACGCATCAAGCAGAAATCGGCGGCTGATATGCGGATCGATCTGCTGGACCGGATGATGGTGCAGGACGGGGCCTTTCACCAACAGAACCCCCCGGGGTTTCTGATCCAGCGCGTGCAATCGGATGTGAATGCCATCGGGTCGGTCTGGCAGGCGGTGATCACCGGTGCCGGTCGCGACTTGATCGGGCTGATCGTGTTGCTTGGCGTCGCGATCTCTATCGACCCGGTCTGGGCGCTACTGGCCTGCATCGGCTTGCCGCTGATGGTGATGCCCGCAGCATTGGCGCAGCGCTTTGTGCGCGCGCGGTCGCGCGAGGCACGGGATCTGGGCGCGACCCTGTCGACACGGCTGGACGAGGTTTTCCACGGCATCGTGCAAATCAAGCTCAACGCGCTCGAGAAGTATCAGGCCAAGCAATACCGTGACCTGACCAAAACCTATATCCGTACCGAGGTACGTGCCTCCTTCGGGAACTCGGCCATTCCGGGGATGATCGACATCATCTCGGGCCTCGGGTTCATGGCCGTGATCCTTTATGGCGGCAACGAAATCATCGAGGGCGAGAAAACCATCGGTCAGTTCATGACCTTCTTTACCGCGATGGGGTTCACTTTTAACCCGCTGCGCCGTCTGGGGGCGATCAGCGGGTTGTGGCAGACGGCTGCTGCCGCGCTGGAACGCCTGAAAGAGCTGATGGACGAGCCGGTACACCTCACCTCGCCCGCCAAACCCACGCCTGTGCCCACCACCCCACCGCATATCGCGCTTGAAGGGGTGAGCCTGTCTTACGGGGATGCCAAGGTGCTGGACAATCTCACGCTGCACGCGGCGGCAGGCGAGACGACGGCGCTTGTCGGTGCATCTGGCGCGGGGAAATCGACGATATTCAACCTGCTGACCCGTCTGATCGACCCACAAGAGGGCAACGTCAGCATCGCGGGCGTCCCCCTGACAGAGATGGACATCCCCGCGCTGCGCGGCTTGTTCTCTGTCGTGACGCAAGAGGCGCTTTTGTTTGACGAAACCCTGCGCGAGAATATCGTATTGGGCCGCGAGAACGTATCTGACGAAGAGTTGCAGCAGGCGCTGGATGCGGCGCATGTGTCTGACTTTTTGCCCAAGCTTGAACACGGGCTTGAAACCCGCGTCGGCCCGCGCGGCTCTGCCCTGTCGGGGGGGCAGCGCCAACGTGTCGTGATCGCCCGCGCCCTGCTGCGCAACACACCGATCCTGCTGTTGGACGAAGCCACCAGCGCGCTGGACGCGCAGTCAGAGAAAGTCGTGCAGCAAGCGCTGGACCGTCTCTCGCAGGGGCGCACCACCTTGGTCATCGCCCACCGTCTGTCTACCATCCGCGGCGCGGATAAGATCGTTGTGATGGACCGTGGTCGCGTCATGGATGAAGGCAAACACGAAGACCTTCTGGCGCGCGGCGGCATCTATGCCGATCTCTATCGGCTTCAGTTCGAGGATGGAAAAACCGTCAGCGACGGGCGCAATCTAGCGGCGATGCGGCGCATGGAACGCGGCCTCAAACCTGTAGAGCCGAACCTGTTGCAACGTATCGGGCTCCGGCTGTTCGGCAACTAGGCCCCCCCGGCACGCGGATCACTTGGCATAGCCCTCGGCCAGCTTGGCCGGGGCGACCCCCGCGAAATAGCGGATCAATGTCCATAGGTTACGCGCCCCGCGACGCAACCAGCCCTGCCGCGCGTATTTGTCGGCGGACGTCACCGCGGTGACCTCCAGCCCCAGCAGATGGCCGCGCAGGGCACGCGCCAGCGCTACATCCTCCATCAGCGGCTGATCAGGATACCCACCAACCGATTGATACAGCGCACGTGGCAGCAGCAGCCCCTGATCCCCATAGGGAAGCCCCAAACGGCTGCGCAGGTTCGCCCAAGCGGCCACCGCTTTGCCGGCCATGCCGCCTTGGTCAAATTGAAGCTGGCACCAGCCCGCTTTCTGCCCCCGCAGATGCGCGGTGACAGGCCCCGTCCACCCCGGCGCCAGCCGCGTATCGGCGTGTAACACCAGCAGCCAGTCGGATTGCGCTTTCGCACAGCCGCGCCGCAACTGTCCGCCCCGCGATGCCGGACCGCTGACGATCTCTGCGCCCCATGCTTCTGCCATTGTCAGGGTCATGTCGGTTGATCCCCCGTCGCTGATGATCAGCTCGCGGATGAGCCCTGCCTCCAGCCCCTCCATCAGGGCGGTTAGGCAGCCGGTCAGGGGCGCTTCGGCATTCAAGGTCGGAATGACAACAGATATAGGCGCGCGCATGGTTGCCCCTTTCAGCTTCGAACTGCGCTGCTATATGTCATGTTAACCATTGAAAGGACAAGCGATATGACCAGCCGCCGCATCCTGAGACTGTCAGGCCCCGACACCCGCGAGTTTCTGCAGGGCCTTGTGACCAACGATATCCGCAAGCTGGATCAGGCCCCGATCTATGCCGCGATCCTGACGCCCCAAGGCAAATTCATCACCGATTTCTTCCTGTCCGCCGAAGGGGACAGCGTTTTGCTGGACGTGGCCGAGGCGGATGCCGACGCGCTGGTGCAGCGCCTGACCATGTACAAGCTGCGGGCTGATGTCACGATAGACGCGACCGGATTGCATCTGCACCGCGGGCTAGAGAACGCACCGGACGATGCCTATAGCGACCCTCGCGATGCCCGCATGGGCTGGCGCGCCTATCGTGACACACCCCAAACCGATGACACCACGGATTGGGACGCGCTGCGGGTGACCTATATGATCCCTGAAACCGGGGCAGAGCTTACCTCGGACAGCTTCATCCTCGAAATGGGGTTCGAGCGGCTGAACGGCGTGGATTTTCGCAAGGGCTGCTATGTCGGACAAGAGGTAACGGCCCGCATGAAACACAAGACCGAGCTGCGCAAAGGCTTGGCCCAGGTCGAGATCAGCGCGCCGGTAGAACCCGGCACGGACATCACCGCCGATGGCAAACCTGCTGGTACGATCTTTACCCGCACCGGCACCCACGCGCTGGCCTATCTGCGGTATGACCGCGCCAAGGCGGCGATGCAGGCGGGGGATGCCACGGTGACCATGGTGACGGACGGCTAAGGCCCCGCAACGGCCCTGCGCAAATATTAGGCAGCCCGAAATGACGGCGTGCGCCGCCCGCCGGAAAAGTTGCATATCGGCAACAAATACCCGTGATTGGGGAGTTTTGAGGCTCCCAAATCCGATACCCCGCAGCCCCGCAACGCAAAAGAGCCCCGGCATTCACCGGGGCTCTGCACTGCAGCGAAGCTATGACGTAGCGTCACACCACAGCTTACGCGCGTTCGGAATATTCCATCGTTTCGGTGTTCACGATGATCTCTTCATCCTGTCCGACGAAGGGCGGAACCATCACTTTGACGCCGTTATCAAGCACCGCTGGCTTGAAGGAATTCGCCGCTGTCTGGCCTTTGACGACCGGTTCAGTTTCGACAATTTTACAGGTTACTTTTTGTGGCAAGGACGCGTTCAGCGCCTCTTCTTCGTGATACTCGACCACAACCATCATACCGTCCTGCAAGAAGGGGCGACGCTCTCCGAGAAGCTCAGCTGAAAGCTGCACTTGCTCGTATGTTTCGGTGTCCATCAGAACCAGCATACCTGCGTCTTCATACAGGAATTGTTGGTCTTTTTGCTCTAGCCGAACCTTTTCGACCTTGTCGGCGCTGCGGAAGCGTTCGTTCAGTTTCGACCCGTTGCGCAGGTTGCGCATTTCGACCTGAGCAAAGGCACCGCCCTTGCCCGGTTTGACATGATCGACCTTGACCGCTGCCCAGAGACCACCGTTATGCTCGAGCACATTTCCTGGCCGAATTTCGTTCCCGTTAATCTTTGGCATGTATCAGCACCATAGCAATGAAGTTGAAGAGAGATTGGACCGACCTATATATATCAACGTCGACCCCCGCAAGACAGCGCACCCGATGCTGCAACCGCGAAAGCCATGCAGTAAATGCATGAGTGTTATGCAATAAAGGTGTATCCGAATCGAGCTCTTTCGGTCATAAGGAACCCCACGCCTAAATGACAAGAGCAAGAATAATAGAAAGGACGACGAGATGAAAGATTTCGTTGATGGCACTGCCTTTAACAATGAACAAGGTAACCGTGCCCGCAAACTTTTCGCAGCTGTGGTACTGGCTGCATTGGACGATGCGATTGCCGATGACAAGAAATACGGCAACGGTCCTGAACAGATTGCCCGTTGGGCCCGCTCCCGCGATGGCCGCGAAGTATTGAGCTGCGCGGGCATCGACCCCAACGAGCGTGTTGTCGAAGGTCTGATGGACTTTGTTGGCAAAGGTGTCCGTACCTCTGTCGCCCTGTCCCGCGAAGAGTCCGAGCGTCGCCACGCTGCACAACAGGCTGAAGCTGCCTGAAGACTGCCAAAAGTTTGAACAAAAAGACGCGGCTCACGGGCCGCGTTTTTTTTGGCTAAATGCGATTGTGCTATGCCGGAAAGCGTCGCGCCCGCCTGATGCGCTAAAGGGCAAGGTGTGACACCCGAGCCCCTTACCTGATGCGTTGCTCCGAAACGGTAAACTCCCGACAGCGGCGAATTTCTGCGAGAGTGCTGGGTTCTTGAATCTAGGTTGTAGCGACGAAGCTGGCGTTCGCTGAGGGTGCGCGATCAGGAAAAGTGCTCGCGCTGCTTTCCAAAAAAGCTGGGTAGTAGAATTTATCTGCGCATGAACTTCTGGCGAGCTTCACGAGCGATATTGTATCGCAGTTCAAGGCGAGCGAGTTCAGCCATCGCTTCCTTCCGTTCAGGCCCGTTCGCAAGCGTGGCAAGATGGCTCTGATGCGCCGCCATCTTCTTCTTGAGTTCGATTTCTTCCGGCACGACACCGGCTTGAGCCATAATCCGGAACCCCGCAGCTTCTCCCGCATCCACAAAAGCATCTGCTGAGCGATCAGGCAGTGGTTTGCCTTCGCCTTCAAGACCTTTAAGCTGACCTTGTAGCTTCGCCTTCTGTATCTGGCGCTCGATGAGTCTCTGAAGATTTCGGATCATGCTGACCAATAGCACAGTGTTAAGGTAACGGATACTACGGGCTCGAAGCGGACGTTGCGGCGGCGGCGTCTTGGCCTGATCTGCAACACATCTGGCAAGGGGCTTGCGTGACGCCCTGCCCCTTTATCCACTAAGATGCGCGTTCGCGCCAAAAGCTCTTTATTCCAGATCTTGCGACGTCAGGGCGCGGTGAATTTCACGGCGCACCAGTTTGCGGACGTTGCGGGTGATCCGTTCACCCAAGGCCCCCTGCAGCTCTGAGCGGACGATTTCGGACACCAGATCACGCAGCATCTCTTCGTCCAGATATTCATCCGGCCCGAAACCGAGCGTCGCATCATCATCCTGCGCCGTTTCGGCAGGGGCGTCGGTGGTATCGGTCACAGTCGCATCTGCTGCGGTCACACGGGTGGCAAAGGGGCCGTCCACTACACGATCTTGGGGTTCGGCACGCTCTTGGGATGCATGGGGCTCGACAGCATCGTGCCACCCCATATCCTCGTCCAGCAGAGCCTCTTCCGCATCCTTTTGGGTGACATCGGACACAGGCGCGCCGGTGGCGTCGAATTCAACGTCGTCTTCCCAGGCCATCGCGGGGTCTTCGCTGCCGGAATAATCGCTTTTGCCGGGCTCGTCAGGTTCCCAGTTTTCGGGAATGCGGCTGATCGCTGTTTCGAGGGCAGCGATTTTCGCGCTCAACCGGTCCGGCGTCGGTGGCACGTCATCGACCAGCTCGGATGAGCCAAGGTTGAGCATATCGGTGGAGTATGCCGCGGCACGTGGCGCGCTAAAGGCCAGCTTGCGCGGCGGCTCGGTCGTATCCTGCGGCTTGCCATCCCCTGCGGGCGTGGCGAACTGGGCGCGAAAACGCGGTTCGCGTCCGGAAATAAACTTAAAATCTTCGGCAACTTGATTGCGATCCGAGGCGGACAAATCCGCCTCCTCGTCCGTCTCAACGTCCGTATCCATGTCCTGCATCGCATCCTGATAGGACGCCGACCGGGGCTGAACCGCCTCTGGCTTCGCTTCTTTCCGAGGGGCAGCCACAGGCGCGTCATTGGACACGCGCAAAGACGGCGTCAGCACAAGTTTCTCTTCAATCGCAGGCGCTTCCGACGGCTTCTGCGCCGGTTTGCGATCCTCTGAGACCAGACGGCGGATCGAAGACAGAACGTCTTCGACCTCTGCATTTGTGACGGTTTCGGACATATTTAATCACCACTCGTTCTTCGCGAATAGTCTAACCCGAAGGTTGGCTTCTCACAATGGGGGTGGTGAAAATGTCAGTCTTTTTGCAGCGCCTTCAGCACACGATCCAACTGCTTCCCCTCTTTGGAGTATTTTGTCGGACCGTCCTTGACCATATTATAATAGGCGGATGGATCATAGATTTGCACCGGCAGTTTCAGGTCCTGCGCGGTCAGCTGACCCGTCGCGGAGAGCACGGAATAGGCTGCAACATAAAGCTGCGATTGCGCTGACACACGGGCAGAACGGGCGTCGAGCAAGGATTGCTCTGCGTCCAGCACATCAAGTGTAGTGCGCGCGCCCAAGCTGGCTTCCTCGCGGATACCGTCAAAGGCGATCTGTGCGGCGCGGACCTGACGTTGGGACGCCTCGATCTGCGCCCGGGCAGAGGCAAGACCGGCATAGGCATCGCTGACCGCGCGTTCCACGTCTTTAACCACCACATGCAGATTGCCGCGCTGTGCGTCGCGCTGCGCCTGGCTTTTGCGAACACCGGCCGACAAGGCACCGCCTTGGTAGATCGTTTGCCCGACCTGAAAACCGATCGACCCGCTGCGTGTCGAGGCTTGGGAATCAAACGTCTCGGTCAGACCGTAAGATCCCTGCACCGAGACATTGGGCTTCAGCGCGGTTTCGTTGCTGCGTACCAGCAGATCGGCAGCCGCGACCTGGTGCTGGACGGTCAGGATATCGGGGTGCTGACGCACCGCCAGTGCCTTGGCCGTCGCGATGCTGTTGGACAGCTTCGGCAGGCTTGGTGGCGGGCTTAGACGACCAGGCTCGCGCCCCACGGCCACCTTGTAATAGGCTTTCGCACTGATGAAGTCGCCTTGCGCACCGGCAAGATTGCTGCGTGCGGCGGCAAGTTCTGCTTCAGCCAGCGATACGTCGGTGCGGGTCACCTCCCCCACTTCGAAACGGTCACGGGCAGCCCGCAATTCCTGCGTCAGAACCCGCACGTTATTCTCGGCCAGAGAGACAAGCTGCTGCGTCTGGATCACGGTCATATAGGCATCAACCGCGCGCAGCAGAATCTGCTGTTCGGCGCTGACCAGCGTTTCGCGCGTGGCAAGCACGGTTTCTTTTGCCGCCTCGATCGAATAGCGCGACGACCCGAAGTCATAGACCAGCAGCGACGCCACAAGGTTCACCGATGTCGTCAGTGAATCGGTAGAGCTTTTGAAACCCGCCGGGATGGTGCTGGTGCCCCCGCTGACCGACCGGTTATAGGATTGCGTCAGGTTCCCCGTCCACTGTAGCACCGGCTTGAGCGCGGATTTCGCGATCGCCACATCTTCGTCTGCGGCACGCAACACGGCGCGGTTCTGGTCCAGCAGGCCCGAGTTGTTATAGGCCCCGACCAGCGCATCGGCCAATGTCTCTGCCTGTGTGGCCATCGGTGCCAGCAGCCCCAAACCGACGCAGGACGCCGCGATCATGCTGCGGACGGACCGCATCTTGCCCGTATTCATCATATTTCACACTCCATCGGTGTCACTGCATCTGCCGTCATCTGCAGCAGTTCTGATAGCTTAAAGCTGGAATTCTTTCGCGCGGGTAAACCCGTCCAGGACAGGTGCGGCGGCGTTGAAACTTTTGCGCCAGCTGATGCCACGTTCGCTTTTGTAGCCCAAACGCACCTCGCCCAGGGGGCCGTCCATGAACAGGCAAGCGATCCGCCCGCCATCCTTGAGCTGCGCCAACAGCGCTTCGGGCACGTCAGCCACGCCGCCTTGCACGATCACCACGTCATAGGGCCCATGTTGCTGCGCCCCTTCGGCCAGCGGGCCGTGGTGTACGATGACATTGTCGATATCCGCGTTGATCAGGGTTTCCTGTGCTTCTTTCGCCATCTGCTCGTCATCCTCGACGGCGACGACCGCTTCGGCCATATGTGCGATCACGGCAGAGGAATAGCCGTAGCCACAGCCGATATCGAGCACCAGCTCGTCATTCTCGACCCCAAGATCGTCCAGCATCTTGGCCAGCGTCCGCGGCTCAAGCAGCACCCGGCCTTCGCCCAAGCTGATGTTTTCGCCCAGATAAGCTGCCTCGCGGCGGGCCACCGGCACAAAATCCTCGCGCGCCACCTTGAGCATCGCATCAATGATCGGGAACTTGGTAACATCCGAAGGGCGCACCTGAGTATCAACCATCATGGTGCGGCGGGCTGTGAAATCTGTCATCAGCTAAACTCTTTCGTTCAGTTATTTGTCTCGTGAGATGCCACATCACCGCCCGCCGGGCAACGGCCAGTCGGGTCAATAGGCGCAATTTTCCGTGTTTGGCGGATAATACGGTTAAAACATAGAGGATGCCATAGCCACGACGCATGCCACGCGCGGTCAGCCTGTGAGAAACGTAATTTAGAGAGGGAAATATAGTGGAGGCGAGTAGGAGAATCGAACTCCTGTACACGGATTTGCAATCCGCTGCGTAACCACTCCGCCAACTCGCCTCGGCCGCGATGACGCGGCTGGCACATGGGCCAGTGGCCCCTATGCGTTTGGCGCTTATCCCGATTTTCTGGGGAAATGTCTAGCCCAGTTTAAAGCAAAACGGCGGGAAAAATATCTCCCGCCGTGAAATGGTCAATTACAGGGAAATGACGGGCTTGTCGTCTTCTTCGGGCGCGTCGAGCTGCAGGTGGTGATCTTCGAGGATCAGGATGTTTTCCGCCCCCACAACCGCGCTTTTGGTTTTGTAGCCGATGACGTCTTCGATCTCCATCTCGGGGTTGCGCGCCATCAGGATCGTCTCTTCGGACGAGAAGTTGGTCAGCCCGCGGGCGAACTCGTTTCCCTGCTCGTCATAGACGTGCAGCACGTCACCTTTGGAGAATTCGCCTTGGATCGACACCAGATCATCACGCTGCAAGCCGCGCTCCTTGGCTGTGATCGCGCGGACAGCCTCGTCCGTGACGACCAGCGTTCCGGCAACCTGCAAACGGTTGCTTAGCCAGATCATCAGCGGCGACGCGGCCTTGCCCGACGCCAGACAACGGGTGTGGCGGCGTTCGTTGTTCAGCACCGAGGAAATCGGGCGTTCGATGATACCGTCGGCGATGATTGTCTCGACACCGGCGTTCTGTGCCATATTGGCCGCCAGCATCTTGGTCAGCATGCCGCCGCTGCCCAATTCGCTGATGCTTTTGGTGGATTCGAGGTGTTCGGACACATCTTCGATTTCCTCGATGAACTGGGCACCGGGTTCGGACGGGTCACGGTCATACAGGCCTTCGACGCTGGTCAGGATGATCAGGTGATCGGCCTCGACCATCTGGGCCACCTTGGCGGAGAGACGGTCATTGTCGCCCACTTTCAGATCGCGTGTCGCGATGGAGTCGTTCTCATTGATGATGGGCAGGATCTGGTTTTCAAACAGCCGCAGCATGGTGTTCTTGATGTTCAGAAAACGGCGACGCTCTTCCATGTCTTCGACGGTCACCAGCATCTGCGCCACGTCAAAGTTGTATTCGTTCGCAACCTGACGGTAGGCGTTCATCAGCAGGGGCTGACCACAGGCGGCCGCCGCTTGCTTGTCCAGAATACCGGCCTCTTCGGGGCGTTTCCCGATCATGTTCAGGCCAAGCGCGACCGAGCCTGACGAGGTCAGGATGATCTCGTATCCCTGGTCCTGAAGGTCCCCCAAATCCGCCATGAGACCGTTCATGAAAGCATAGCGCAATGTCAGCTTTTCTTCATTGGCCAACAGGCTGGATCCGATTTTAACGACGATACGTTTCTTCTTGGACACGGGGAGATTTCTCCGGTTTATTGTTAAAATTCAACGCGTCATCCCGCGCGACACAGAATGCCGCAACGCAGAAAAACGCTGTGATTCGGGGATGTATAACATGTGGACACCAAGCATTTGCAACCGCCAAGCTAGGGCGCGCGGGATTACGCCACGCTCAGGCCGTGGTTTTCAGCCCTTCTAGCGCGGTACGGGTCGCGGCGGGAATCTCGGTCGGGCGGTGGTCGTCGCGGTTTACATAGACATGCACAAAGAACCCTTCGGCAGAGGCGTTTTCCTCGTCGTTCCGGAACAGGCCCAGCTCCATCCGGACAGAGCTTGTACCAAGCTGCGCCACCCGCAGCCCCGCTGTCACGCGGTCGGGGAAGGCCATCTCTCCGAAATAGCGGCACCCGGTTTCCACGACGAGGCCAAAGGCGGGGCTGGTCTGCGGGTCCAGCAGCCCCCGTTCGATCAGCCAGCCGTTTACGGCCGTGTCAAACAGCGCATAGTGCACGACGTTGTTCATATGCCCATAGGTGTCATTGTCGTTCCATCGCGTCTGCAATGGATAGAAATCCGCGAAATCGGCACGGGTGGCAGCGGGTGCGCGGGCAGCCATTACCAAGCCGCCTCGTAGATTGCCTGAGCATCGGCCTGTGTCACCTCGCGCGGGTTGTTCACAAGCAGACGGGCCTGCACCATCGCGTCTTCGGCCATCTTGGGGATCGCGGACCGGGGGATATCGACATCGCGCAGGCGCGGCGGCAGCCCAAGCCGCTTAGACAGATCCGTCAGCGCATCAACGAAGGCGGCGGTGCGGGCCTGACCGCCTTCGACCTCTGCCAGGTCGGGGAAGGCATCGGCAGCGATCTCGGCATAGACACTGCCCGCTTGGGGCGCGTTGAAGCGCAGCACGTGGGGCAGCACCAGCGCGTTGGACAGCCCGTGCGGGATATGGAAGGTGCCACCGATGGGATAGGCCAGCGCGTGTACCGCCGCGACTGGGGCATTGGCAAAGGCTTGCCCCGCCAGCATCGACCCCAGCAACATCGCGCCGCGGGCCTCCAGGTTGCTGCCATCCGCGACGACAGTTTCGATATTGGCCCCCAGCAGGCGCAGCGCCTCGCGGGCAAGTAGCTTGGACACAGGGTTGTTGTTGGCATTGACGGAGGCATAGGATTCGATCGCGTGCACCATCGCGTCAACGCCTGTGGCCGCAGTGATCGTCGCGGGCAGACCGACGGTCAGGGAGGCGTCCAGAATGGCCATGTCTGGCAGGATCACGGGCGAGGAGACGCCGCGCTTTTCCTCTGCCCCGACGGTGATGATCGACACAGGCGTGACCTCTGACCCGGTGCCAGCGGTGGTGGGAACCAACACCAGCGGCAGGCGC
>Ga0207893_1000170_pt1 | contig 45606 bp, 42 predicted proteins | sample MalvirmetaMSP121_FD_184233 | JGI IMG/M metagenome (GOLD analysis project Ga0207893, IMG submission 184233) | Marine viral communities from the Deep Pacific Ocean - MSP-121 (SPAdes) | ecosystem: Environmental > Aquatic > Marine > Oceanic | place: Pacific Ocean | collected 2001-06-02 | reverse complement strand
GAAGGGCGCCGGAGAGGCGGTTTTCAATCTGAGTCCTGACGACATCGTTCTTATCGAACTGCTGGAACCCTAGCTCGCGCCTCGAGTGTTACTCCAGGAAAGACTGCAGCTCGCCTTGCAAGGGCTGCACTTGAATTTCCCGCGCATGACCCCATCTGCTTGTCATTGCCGCAGTCGCGGTCCGTGCCATTGACGAAGTGGAGTTTGCAAGACGATGAGTGTGGAGACTCAAAACAAAGAAACCCTGGGCTTCCAGACCGAAGTGAAGCAGCTGCTTCACCTGATGATTCATTCCTTGTATTCGAATAAGGAAATCTTCCTTCGCGAATTGATTTCCAACGCCTCGGACGCCGCCGACAAGCTTCGATTCGAAGCGTTGGCCAAGCCTGAGCTGCTTGAAGGCGGGGCGGACCTGAAGATTCGCGTCAGCTTCGACAAGGATGCCAAGACTGTCACGCTTGATGACAACGGCATCGGTATGAACCGCGAAGATGTCATTACCCACCTGGGCACTATCGCCAAGTCGGGTACGGCTGACTTCATGAAGCATCTGACCGGTGACCAGAAGAAAGACTCACATCTGATCGGTCAGTTTGGCGTCGGCTTCTATTCCGCCTTTATTGTCGCGGAGCAGGTAGAAGTATTCAGCCGCCGTGCCGGGACCTCTGCAGAGGAGGGCGTGTACTGGTCTTCGAAGGGCGAGGGCGATTTCGAGGTTGCCAACATCGACAAGGCGGAGCGCGGCACCCGCATCGTTCTGCACCTCAAGTCTGGCGAAGAGGAATTTGCCGACGGTTGGCGCCTTCGCAACATCATCAAGAAGTACTCCGACCACATCGCACTGCCGATTGAATTGCCAAAGGAGTTTCATGGCGAGGAGAAAGACAAGCCGGCAGAGGTTGAGTGGGAAACCGTCAACCGAGCCAGTGCACTCTGGACCCGTCCCCGCACCGAGGTGAAGGACGAGGAGTATCAGGAGTTCTACAAGCACGTCGGTCACGACTTCGAGAATCCCTGGGCGTGGAGCCACAACAAGGTCGAGGGCAAGCTCGAATACACCTCGCTGCTGTTCGTGCCTGGCCGCGCGCCCTTCGATCTGTATCAGCGCGAAGCGCCCAAAGGATTGAAACTCTACGTCCAGCGCGTTTTCATCATGGATCAGGCGGATGAGTTCCTGCCGTTGTACCTGCGTTTCATCAAAGGCGTAGTCGACTCCAATGACCTCTCGTTGAACGTTTCCCGCGAGATCCTGCAGAAGGATCCGGTGATCGATTCGATGAAGTCGGCGCTGACCAAGCGCGTGTTGGACATGCTGGACAAGCTGGCCAAAGACAAGCCGGAAGACTACAAGAACTTCTGGAAGCAGTTCGGCCAGGTTCTGAAAGAGGGCCCTGCGGAGGACTTCGCCAACAAGGAGAAAATCGCAGGTCTGCTGCGTTTCGCTTCCACCCAAGATGCTTCTGGTGAGCAAAGCGTTTCGCTGGCTGACTACCTGGGCCGCGTCAAGGAAGGTCAGGACAAGGTTTACTACCTCACCGGTGAGTCCTATGCGCAGGTGAAAAACAGTCCGCACCTAGAAGTCTTCCGCAAGAAAGGCATCGAGGTGTTACTGCTGACTGACCGCATCGATGAGTGGCTGATGAGCTACCTGACCGAGTTTGACGGCAAGCAGTTCGTTGACGTGGCGCGCGGCGACCTTGACCTCGGCAAGCTGGATACGGAAGAAGACAAGAAGGCTCAGGAAGAGATTGCCAAAGCGAAGGAAGGACTGGTGGAGCGTCTCAAGACTGCGCTGGGTGACGAGGTCGCAGAGGTGCGAGTGTCGCACCGTCTGACTGATTCGCCGGCAATCCTGGCGATCGGTGAGCAAGACCTAGGCCTGCAGATGCGTCAGATTCTTGAAGCCAGCGGACAGAAAGTGCCGGAGTCGAAGCCGATTTTCGAAATCAACCCAGCACACCCTCTAATCGAGAAGCTTGATGCCGAGCCGGACGAAGATCGCTTCTCCGATCTGTCACATGTCCTCTTCGACCAGGCCGCACTCGCAGCTGGCGATAGCCTGAAAGATCCTGCGGCTTATGTGCAGCGTCTCAACAAGCTCCTGGTTGAGCTGTCCGCTTAACCTTTAGCTGTGTCATTGAAAGGCCCGTCATTGACGGGCCTTTTTTGTTTCGAACGCGGCGCGGGGCTTTGTCGTCGGTACCGTTGCGGCGTTATGAACCGCTACGAGGCGGCACGGTCTATCCGTTTGTTCACTAGGAGGACATCGGTTGCTCAATATACGAAACTGTCTCGCGGCGCTGTGCCTGGTTGTTACTGTCACGCCGGTGCAGGCACGGGATTACCACTACAGCGATTCACATCTTCATTTCGTCGATTTTTTCCAAGAGACCGATGGCATGCAGCAACTGGTCAAGGCCATGGACGAGAGCAACATTGACCACGTGATGATCAGCGGCATTCCGGTTGCGAAGAAGTGGCACGAGAACGAGCCTAAGCGTCCGCGATACTACGCCGGGGATGACGCTGCCGTTTACTGGTACAGCGCGACAGATGTGTTAGTTGCAGCCGCGCTTAAAGAGCTGGACGACGACCAGCGCAAACGCTTCCACCCATTTCTGTCAGGGTTCAATCCCAACGACAAAAATGCCGATGCGCACATCCGTCGGATGCTGGATCTCGATCCTGGGCTATGGCAGGGGTTAGGCGAGGTCTTTACTCGGCATGACGATATAACCGCCCTGACCCAGGGCGACACGCCGCGCGCCAACAATGAAGCGCTTACGCGCGTGTATCACCTTGCAGCCGAATTCGATCTGCCGGTGATGCTGCATTCGAACATCACCTCCAAGCGCGAGCGCAATCCGCTCTATCTTGAGGAGCTCGAAGAGCCGCTGCGAAATCACCCGCATACCCGTTTCATCTGGGCGCATGCCGGGACGAGTATGGAGTTGTATCGGCATCAGAAGAAGCTCGACTTTCTCTTGCCTACCGTTAAGCGACTGCTTGATGACTACCCAAACCTGTATATCGATCTGTCATGGACCATGCTGGAGCCTTACCTACTGGATCGTTCGGGTAATGTCGATCCAGCCTGGGTGGCCTTGGTCGAGCGCCATCCGACGCGCTTCATGATCGGATCGGATGTGGTCGGCCGGTTTGGTGGGGTCGGCGAAGCAATGCGCGCATTTGATCCTTTCCTTGATGCTTTGTCAGAACCTACAGCGCAGAAGGTGGCGCGAGACAATTTCCTTGATGTGCTGCCGCGAAACCGTGGCCGCGGTGAGTGAGATGAGGCAGTGATTGATGAGGTACACGCACGGTGGCGATCTCAAGGCCGGCGCGTGTATCGGTCAAGCACTCAGCGCCTAGCTCTGCCGAGACTATCGCTCTGGTAAGTGACGTATTCAGCACCATTGGTTCGAGAGTTCGACTATCCGTTTCGCCCCAAAGCTGGGCAGGGCGCAAGGAGATGCGTACCATTCGGCGTTTTTCGCAAGGCATTGGCTGTCGCTTCCAGGGCGATTGGCTTCGCCTGACCCAGCCGTCTACGCCGAGACTTCATCATGTCTAGCCTTTCAACCCAGTTATTCCGCGCTTACAACCGAGTCAGCCTTGTTACACAGATCGTCGTTGGCCTTGTTGCCGGCTGTTTGCTGGCTTGGCTGTGGCCTGAGACCGCAGCGTCGGTCAGTTTGCTGGGTGATTTGTTCGTTGCGGGATTGAAGGCGGTCGCGCCAGTATTGGTCTTTGTCCTGGTCACTGCATCACTGGCTAACCACAAGCGGGGGCAGCCGACGCACATTCGCCCAATTCTGGTTCTCTACGCATTGGGTACAGTCAGCGCTGCAATCGTTGCGGTTATCGCCAGCTTCGTGTTTCCGACGAGTTTGACGCTGGTCAGCCAGGCGAATGACGTCATACCGCCTGCGGGGGTAGGGGCTGTTCTAAAAACGTTGCTGTTCAACGTGGTTGATAACCCAGTCCATGCGCTGATTGACGGCAATTTCATCGGTATCCTGGCGTGGGCAATTGGACTTGGATTTGCCTTCAGGCATGCTCGTCAGAGCACCCGCGATCTGATCTCCGATATGTCAGAGGGCGTGACCCTGATCGTCAAGGTTGTTATCGGGTTTGCGCCACTGGGCATTTTCGGACTGGTCGCCGGGACCCTGGCTGAGTCCGGCTTCGCAGCGCTGGCCGGTTACCTACAGCTGTTGATGGTGTTGGTCGGCAGCATGCTGTTCATGGCGCTGGTGGTTAACCCTCTGATCGTGTTCTGGCAGATTCGTGGGAATCCCTATCCACTGGTGCTGACCTGTTTGCGGGAGAGTGGCATAACCGCATTCTTTACCCGCAGCTCAGCAGCCAACATCCCGGTGAACATGCAGTTGTGCGAGCGACTGGGACTGCATAAAGACACCTATTCGGTTTCGATTCCGCTTGGCGCGACCATCAACATGGGCGGTGCGGCTATCACCATCACGGTGTTGACGCTGGCGGCCGTTAACACGCTGGGTATCGCTGTGGACATCCCAACCGCAATTCTGCTCAGTCTGCTGGCGGCGATCTGCGCCTGCGGTGCGTCTGGCGTTGCAGGCGGCTCGCTGCTGCTGATTCCGCTGGCGTGCAGCCTGTTCGGAATTTCTAACGACCTGGCGATGCAAGTCGTTGCGGTCGGCTTCATCATTGGCGTGATTCAGGACTCGGCCGAGACCGCGTTGAACTCCTCGACGGATGCGCTTTTTACCGCAGCTTCGTGCATGGCGCACGGAGATGTAGAAGGCGCTGTGCAGACGTCCTGATCCGCTTGCGTCTACTAGGTCGCGTCCCGCTTAGGCTACTCGACCCGGCGTGATCTACCAGTGAACAAAACACACCACAAACAATAACGGCGCCCTTAGGCGCCGTTATTGTTTGTAGCGAGGAGTCGATCAGCCTTTCCAGCGCTTCAGTACCAGCGTTGCGTTGGTACCGCCGAAGCCAAAGCTATTACTCATGATGGTGTCGATTTTCGCATCTTCGCGGGTTTCGCGAATGATCGGCATATCGGCAACCTCTGCATCGAGCTCTTCAATGTTGGCCGAGCCAGCAATGAAGTTGCCCTGCATCATCAGCATGCAATAGATCGCTTCGTGGACACCTGCAGCGCCCAGCGAATGTCCGGACAGGCTCTTGGTCGAGCTGATGGCTGGGATCTTATCGCCAAACATGTTGCGTACGGCCTTGCTCTCAGCGACGTCACCCACTGGTGTAGAGGTGCCATGGGTGTTCAGGTAATCAATGTCACCCTCGACTGTGGCCATCGCCTGCTGCATGCAACGCAGTGCGCCTTCGCCGCTCGGTGCCACCATGTCGTAGCCATCGGAAGTAGCGCCGTAACCGACGATTTCCGCATAGATCTTGGCGCCGCGCTTGAGCGCATGCTCCAGCTCTTCAACCACCACCATGCCGCCGCCGCCGGCTATGACGAAACCGTCACGCTTGGCGTCGTAAGCCCGCGAGGCCTTTTCCGGCGTCGCGTTGTACTGGCTGGATAGGGCGCCCATGGCGTCGAACAGGCAGCTCTGGCTCCAGTGTTCTTCCTCGCCGCCGCCAGCAAAGACGACATCCTGCTTGCCCATCTGAATCTGCTCCATCGCATGGCCGATGCAATGCGCACTGGTTGCGCAGGCCGAGGCGATGGAGTAGTTGATGCCCTTGATCCGGAACGGCGTTGCGAGGCAGGCGGATACCGTGCTGCTCATGGTGCGCGGTACGCGGTATGGGCCGATGCGCTTGACGCCCTTTTCGCGAAGGATGTCGATGGCTTCCATCTGATTGATGGTGGAAGCGCCGCCGGAGCCGGCGATCAGGCCGATGCGTGGATCGGAGATATCATCGGCGCTGAGCCCCGAATCTTCGAGAGCCTGTTGCATCGCCAGATAGGCGTAAGCCGCCGCATCGCCCATGAAGCGCAAAACCTTGCGGTCGATCAGCTCTTCGAGGTTGAGGTCGACCGAGCCGGAGACCTGGCTACGCAACCCCATATCGGCATAGGCCTGATTGAAGCGAATACCGGGGCGGCTGGCCCGCAGGTTGGCGGAAACGGTCTCTTTGTCATTGCCGAGGCATGAAACGATGCCCAGGCCGGTGATTACGACGCGACGCATGCGGAAGTCCTTCAGAAGCTATCAGTAGATGTGAACAGGCCGACACGCAAACCTTCGGCACTGTAGATCTCGCGACCATCCACGCTAACGGTGCCATCGGCGATGCCGAGAACCAGAGAGCGGCTGATGGTGCGTTTGATATGGATGTTATAGGTAACTTTCTTGGCGGTCGGCAGGACCTGACCGAAGAATTTGACCTCGCCAGATCCCAACGCACGACCACGGCCTGGGTTGCCTTGCCAGCCTAGGTAGAAGCCGACCAGTTGCCACATGGCGTCGAGGCCCAGGCAGCCAGGCATGACTGGGTCCCCTTCGAAATGGCAGGCAAAGAACCAGAGGTCAGGATTGATATCCAGCTCAGCAACCAGCTCGCCCTTGCCGTACTTGCCGCCGACTTCGCTGATATGAACGATGCGGTCGACCATTAGCATGTTCGGTGCCGGCAGTTGCGCATTACCGGGACCGAACAGCTCGCCGCGGCTGCAACGGAGCAGATCTTCCCGAGTAAAGGCCTGTTGTTTGGTCATGCGTATTCCTCAATGGTCCCTTTATGGAGGGCTTGCTGCATTCATCCGACTCGACAATAGCGAGTCCGGTCATAAGACTAGTCATAGACTGCTGCCTTGCGCTTAAAGTCACAGCGCAGGGACATGAGTACCGCTCGTTTCGACCAACCACGAGACGACCATGGTGGAAACGGGCCCATACTTTAACACTCCTGACCCGTCACCACGACCATGTGACGTTCTGCCTCTGTATAGACCATTGGGGAATGCCCCCCCGCTACGTCTGCGACACAGCTCGGTAGCATCGGCCGGAAATTGTAATCTGATGATTCCGCGGGTATGGGGGTTTGCACTGGTTGCGCTCGAAGCGGCACGTATAATGCCGGCCATTGCACTTGGTGCCTAAACGGATCCCTCATGACTGAACAGCAACCCATCGCGGTGCTTGGCGGCGGCAGCTTCGGAACCGCCATCGCAAACCTGCTCGCCGAGAACGGTCACAGCGTCCGCTTGTGGATGCGCGATGCCGAGCAGGCCGAGAGTATTCGAGCGCACCGCCAGAACCCGCGCTATTTGAAAGGCGTGACGCTGCTGCCGGCCGTAAACGCTGTCACTGATCTAGGGCAGACGCTGGCCGATTGTCGGCTGATCTTTGTTGCGCTGCCCTCCAGTGCCTTGCGCCAGGCTCTTTCCCCCTTCGCAGAGCAGCTGTCGGACAAGATGTTGGTAAGCACAACTAAAGGCATCGAGGCGCAGGGCTTCATGCTGATGAGTCAGATTCTGGAACAGATCGCGCCTCAGGCCCGCATCGGCGTGATATCAGGGCCCAATCTGGCGCGCGAAGTGGCTGAACACGCTCTGACTGCGACGGTTGTGGCCAGTGACGACGAGGCGCTTTGCCGTTGTGTGCAGCAGGCGCTGCACGGGCGGACCTTTCGGGTCTATGCCAGCTCGGATCGGTTTGGCGTCGAGCTTGGCGGCGCATTGAAAAACGTTTACGCCATCATGGCCGGCATGGCCGCGGCGCTCGGTATGGGAGAAAACACCCGTAGCATGCTGATCACTCGCGCCCTGGCCGAAATGACCCGTTTTGCTGCTAGGCTCGGAGCGAATCCGATGACCTTCCTCGGCCTGGCTGGAGTGGGTGACCTGATCGTTACCTGCACCTCCACGAAAAGCCGAAACTTTCAGGTGGGCTATGCCCTCGGCGAGGGGTTGAGTCTCGATGAGGCCGTGTCACGGCTGGGTGAAGTCGCTGAAGGCGTCAACACCATCAAGGTTTTGAAGGTCAAGGCAGAGGAGCTGCAGGTCTACATGCCGCTGGTCGCAGGTCTGCATGCCATTTTGTTCGAGGGGCGTACGCTGGATCAGGTCATTGCGCTGCTGATGCGCGGCGAACCGAAGACTGACGTCGATTTCATTTCCACCGACGGTTTCTGATACGACAACGGAGCTATCAATGAACACATCACAACGCAGCGCAGAGCGCGAGTCGCTGATTCTGCGCGCACTCTGGATGCTGGTTTTCTTTTTTGTCTGGCAACTGGCTGAATTGGTATTGCTGGTCATTGTCGTGGCGCAGCTGGTGCTGCAGGCGGTTAACGGCAAAGCGAATGACAGCTTGCTGGAGCTGGGTGACAGCCTCAGCCAGTACGTAGCGCAAATTGGTCGTTTTGGCACCTTCAATACGGACCGTAAACCCTGGCCAATGTCCGACTGGCCCAAGCCGCGTCCAGCCGACCGGGATGCAGCTCCTCCCGTGCAACCGGCCCCTTCGGAGCAGGAGCCTCAGCCGTGAGGTTGTGGCTGCTACGCCACGGCGAAGCTGAGCCCCGGAACCGCACTGATGCCGAGCGTAACCTCACTGCAGCCGGTCGAGTTGAAGTGGAGGGCGCTGCCGCGCATCTGCAAGGGCGACCGGTGCAGGCCATTCTGGCAAGCCCCTACCAGCGAGCCCAACAGACCGCTGAACTTGTTCGGCAGACACTCGGTTTCGGCGGTCCAGTTGAAACCGTACCCTGGCTGACGCCGGAATCTGACCCGGCCGATGCGCTGCTCTATCTTGATCGTCGCAGCGAACAGCATGTGCTGCTGGTCACTCATCAGCCCTTTGTCGGTGTGTTCGGCGGCTGGCTGGTCAGTGGTCACCGTGAAGCGCCCATACCAATGGCAACCGCCAGCCTGGCGGAATTGGAAGGGGAACATTTGGCGGCGGGGTTGATGCACCTGGTTGGGCTGCGGCACCCGGTCTGAAGTCAACGGCTTCCTATCTATGCTGCGCCTACTGCTGCGCCTACTGCTGCAGGTGATGATCCATAAACAATGATAAAAACAGGAGAGCGACACACGTGAGCATCTGGCAACGTCCACCGAGCCTCGAACAACTCAACGCCAACCGGCAGAACACCATTGTCGAACTGCTCGATATTCGTTTCGAAGCAGTCGAAGAGGACTGTCTCACGGCGAGCATGGTTGTCGACTCCCGCACCCACCAGCCTTATGGTCTGCTGCACGGCGGCGCTTCGGTTGTGCTCGCTGAGACCGTTGGTTCAATGGCTAGCTATCAGTGCATCGACCCCAACCGATTCTATTGTGTCGGCCTGGAAGTGAACGCCAACCATATCCGCGCGGTGCGCAGCGGCCGTGTCACTGCAGTCTGCCGTCCGGTTCATCTTGGACGCTCCAGTCACGTCTGGGATATCCGGCTGCACGGAGATGACGGCAAGCTGAGCTGCATCTCGCGTTTGACCGTTGCAGTCGTACCTCTTGGCGAAAACAGCCCACAACCTGTAGGTACGTTGTAGACGCCCTTGTTTGGCAGGACTGCCTTTGCTTCTGCCGCTTCGGCCGATTGCCGTTAAGGGAAGGGGCGCCAGACAATGGCCGTCGTTTCCATTCAGCTACTTAGAACCCATGACGCAACGCATTTTTTTCGCTCACGCCAACGGTTTTCCATCGGCTACCTATCACAAGCTGTTCGAAAACCTGACGCCCGAGTACGCCGTTACCCACCTCGATCAGCACGGTCATGACCCGCGCTTTCCGGTGAATGACAATTGGCAGAACCTGGTGCAAGAGCTTATTGAGCAGCTGGTCGAGTTGCAGGAGCCGGTCTGGGGTGTCGGGCATTCGCTTGGCGGAATGCTGCATTACCACGCTGCCCTGCAACGCCCGGAGCTTTATCGTGGGGTGGTCATGCTCGATTCACCCATGCCGACCTGGCTCGACCAGACGTTGATCTGGGCGGGCAAACGTTTTGGTTTCATTGATCGCCTTACGCCTGCCGGCCGTACCCTGGGCCGTCGCGAGCAGTTCAGCTGCGTCGACGAAGCGCGGCGTTACTTTGCGAGCAAAGCACTGTTTCGCGCCTTTGATCCTGCCTGCCTGGATGCGTATGTCGAGCATGGTTTGGAGCCCACCGAGCAAGGCGTCCGCTTGCGCTTCGATCCGGAAACGGAGATTCGGATCTATCGCAGCGTGCCGCATGTGACGCCCGGCTGGCCCCATGCACTGAAAATGCCGCTGGCCGTGGTGCGCGGGCGTCAGAGCCGGGTGGTGCTGCCTCATCATCTCTATTTGTTGCGACTGGTTGCCCACGGGGAGGCACACACCTTACCTGGTGGGCATATGTTTCCGCTTGAGCGACCGGATGACACAGCGGTCCTGCTCAGGCAGTTGTTCACTCGCTGGAGCGAATCGAACAGAAGGGGTGCTGCATGAGTGTTACGTTCGAAGAGATCCGGCTAAGCCTGCCCCATATCGAGGTCGCTGCCCACCTGTACGGTCCGGAGGACGGCCAGCCTGTCATTGCCCTACACGGTTGGTTGGACAATGCGGCTACCTTCTCTCGTTTGGCGCCGTTGCTCGAGGGTGTCCGCATCGTTGCGCTAGACCTTCCAGGACACGGCCATTCCGATCATCGACCGCTCGGTGCCGCCTATAACATTTGGGACTATGCGCACGATGTACTGCAGACGGCCGAGCAGTTCGGCTGGAAGCGGTTCTCTTTATTGGGACACTCGATGGGCGCCATCGTGTCGGTTTTGCTGGCTGGTGCCATGCCTGAGCGGGTCGAGCGACTGGCATTGATCGATGGGGTGATTCCCTTTACTGGCGAAGCCGAAACTGCGCCACAGAAGCTTGGCGAATCGCTGCAGAAGTTGCTCGCCGTGGACGACAAGCGAAAGCCGGTTTACGCCACCTTCGAGCAGGCTGTCGCGGCACGCATGAAAGGCGTGGGGGCGGTTAGTCACGAGGCGGCCGAGCGGCTTGCGCAGCGAGGATTGATGCCGGTTCCTGGAGGCTATACCTGGCGAACTGATGCGCGTTTGATGTTGCCGTCATCGATGCGACTGACCCGCGCTCATGCTTTAGCATTCGTGCATCGCGTAGCTTGCCCGGCGAGCCTGATCCTGGCGGAGCAAGGGTTGCTCAACCAGCCAGCCATGGTCGAACTAACCCAGAACTTGCCGTTCGCGCTGCATCGCCTGCCCGGCGGCCATCATTTGCATCTGGATGATCAGCTCGGTGCTGAGGCGGTGGCGGCCATTTTCAATCCGTTCTTCGCAGGCTGAGTCGACGCAGGACGGCGTCACGCAAGAATCTGTCGCAAAGCCCTGCTTGACTTGCTTTTAGCAACTGGTGACGCTGGGCCATCGCTTCAGCAGGGACCACCTCGATGATTGACTTCCATACCATTGCCATCTCCAACGGTCGGACCGCGTCGACGGCGGTGCTCCATTGAGGTGCCGTATGCGAGTTATATCGGTAACAGGGCTGTTCTTGGCTGTCGGCATCACTGAAGCGGCAGATCTTCCGGGCAGCCGAGATTTCGACATGCTGCCACGATACCCACAGTCTGAAATTGTGGCTTTCAAAGAGCGGGACGTGCTGGACCGAACCTATCCTCTGGATTCGATTCGGCGTATCAGTGGGCGGCTACGAATGAGCGATCAGATCACCGCCAGCGGCTATCTGACGGCGGTGACTTATAGGTTGCCCGACGTCCATACGGGCATAGAGGCCTTCGAGCGGTCGCGGAGTCGCCTGTTGCAGGAGGGCGCTGAGCTGCTTTTCTGGTGTGAGGGGCGCGAATGCGGGTCGAGCAGCCTGTGGGCCAATGAAGTGTTTCACCGCTCGACACTTTACGGCCCTGAGGCAAGGCAGGCTTACCTGCTGGCGCGCCTGCCTGGCGATTCGGATCGGCTCATGGCGCTCTATGGCGTTACCCGTGGCAACGGCCGTCCCTATCTGCACGTGGAGCAGTTCCAGCCGGATGAGCCGCTCGGTATTATCCTGCCGAATCCGGGCACCCTGTTGCGTCAGCTGAAAAGCACCGGCGAACTCTGGCTGCCGCGATTACCACAAGAGCCCACGGCAGAGTGGGGGGCGCTGCTGGCGAACGTGCTGCGGCTCGATAGTACGATACGGGTCGCATTGAGAGGCAAGGGCGCAGCGGCTTGGTACGAAGCGCTGACGCAAGAGAGGATCAAGGCGCGGCGCATCGAAGCAGAAGCCACCGACGAGGATGGGCTGCGGATCACGTTGTTGCGTTGAGGCTCCGTTTCAGTCTGCAAAAGCCACTGCTCTTCCAGGCGCACTTTGCTCTAAAGTGCGCCACCTTCTTCCATAGGTAACACCATGCTCAACAACGATCGTCTGCTGGTGCAGATTCTGCTCCTGGTGTTGCTCGGCGCCTGCGTGTGGGTGTTGGCCCCGTTTGCCTCAGCGCTCTTCTGGGCGGCGGTGCTGGCATTCGCCAGCTGGCCGATCATGCGCGTACTCACCCGATGGATGAACGGCAATTCCACGCTTGCCGCCACCCTTTTAACGGGCGGATGGATGGTCCTGGTAGCCGTGCCGCTGGTCTGGTTGGGGTTCAACATTGCCGACCAGATCCGCGAGGTCAACGTGCTGGTGCACAATCTGCAGGTGCAGGGGCTGCCGCCACCGCCGGCGTGGCTCGCTGAATTGCCGCTGATTGGCGACAATCTGCTGAGTCTCTGGAACACGCTGGATGAGCAAGGTACGGCCTTCTTCGCGACGATCCGGCCTTATATAGGTCAGGTGGGCAACTGGTTGTTGGTGCGCAGCGCACGCGTTGGCGGTGGGATGCTGGAACTGGCGCTCAGCCTGGTACTGGTGTTCTTCTTTTATCGAGATGGGCCGAAACTGGCTGCGTTCGTACATAGTCTGCTACATCGACTGATTGGTGACCGCGCTGATCACTACCTGGAGTTGGTAGCCGGTACGGTTCAGCGTGTCGTTAACGGTGTGATCGGCACCGCGGCTGCCCAGGCGATTCTGGCGTACGTCGGATTCAGCATTGCCGGCATACCCGGTGCGCTGATCCTCGGTCTGCTGACCTTCGCTTTCAGTTTCCTGATGGTGCCGCCGCTGATCTGGGGCCCCGCCACGCTCTGGCTTGCCTGGCAGGGTCAGTACGGCATGGCCGTATTTCTGGGGATATGGGGCATGTTCATCATCAGTGGCGTGGACAACGTGCTGAAACCCTACCTGATCAGCCGCGGCGGTAACCTGCCCTTGGTGGTGGTGCTGCTTGGCGTGTTTGGTGGCGTGCTGGCGTTCGGCTTCATGGGGCTTTTCCTCGGGCCGACGCTCTTGGCAGTTGCTTACAGCCTGCTGGAAGACTGGCTGGTCAAGGAAGTGCCAGGCATCGTCTCGCCAGCAAAGCGTCCGAGCGATCAACTGGAAGATGCAGCGGTAGGCGACTAGCTGACTGTTGCTGGCAGCTCTGTTGCCGGTCGGTTACGCAGGTTCGCGCCGCTAGAGCTGCTCGCTCTCATACTTGTCCAGCGCATCGCTGGCAACGATCTGTCCCAACTTGATCAGCTCAGGGGCTTTGTAGAATTCGTAGAAACGGCAGGCGCGCTTGGGGATGTTCACCAGGACGTTGGGCGGATAGCCAGCGATCTTGTATTGGGTCAATGAGGATTGCATCACTTCGAAGCTCTGGTTGATGAGCTCCAGCAAGGATGCCGGGCCGCCCACATCAATCACCATCGATCCCTCGGCCGACTTCGGCGCGCTTTGCCCTGATGGGGCGGCCGGCGGCTGGGCCTCGCCAGGTCCACCAACGGCAGTGAGTTCGGCAATATGCTCTTCGAGCCCTTTGCTGCGCCAGAACGGCAGGTGTGAGCTGATCGAGCTGACCATGGCATCGAAGCGTCCTGGGCGGATTATTTCCGGCAGCGGGTATTGCCGATGGTTGTTGGCGTTGAGATTGACGGCGATGATGATGTCGCTGTGGCTAGAGACCACCGGCACGATGGGCAGGGGATTGAGTATGCCGCCGTCGACCAGCATCCGGTTGCCTTGCATGACCGGCGTGAACAGGCTTGGGATAGCTGCCGAGGCGCGCATCGCCAGTTCCAGATTGCCCTCCTGAAACCAGATCTCCTGCTGATTCGTCAGGTCGGCGGCGACGGCCGTGAAAGGGATTGGCAAATCCTCAATGTTGACCGAGCCGAGCATCTCCCTGATGCGTCCGAAAATCTTCTCGCCGCGTATCGCCCCGAGGCTGAAACTCGGATCGACCAATCGCAGCATGTCGAAGTAGTCGAGGCTTTCAATCCACTCGCGGTATTCCCCAAGCTTCCCGGCTGCGTAGATGCCGCCTACGACTGCGCCCATCGAACAACCTGCGACACAGGTGATCTCGTAGCCCCGGGTCTCGAGTTCTTCGATTACGCCGATGTGCGCGTAGCCGCGAGCCCCTCCCGATCCCAACACCAGTGCGACCTTGTTGCCCATGTAGTTCTCCCTATTGGCGTTGGGCGATAGCTTCCAGCTTCAGGCTGCAAGCTTCAAGCTAAAGCGAGGAGCTGGTCGTTTCCGTGCAATCCCTTCGGCTCACGCCGCAGCGATGTGGTCACCAGCCTTGCTACAATCGACGCCCGTTTTGCCAGCATCACGAGAGTCTTTCCCAGATGAGCGAACCCATCCGCCTCACCCAATACAGCCACGGTGCCGGCTGCGGCTGCAAGATTTCGCCCAAGGTGCTGGACGTGATCCTCGCCGGCAGCGGGGCACAGAACCTTGACCCCCGCCTGTGGGTCGGAAATGCCTCGCGTGATGATGCCGCGGTCTACGGCATCGACGAAGAACGCGGCGTGGTATCGACTACCGATTTCTTCATGCCAATCGTCGACGATCCCTTCGACTTCGGCCGTATCGCCGCGACCAACGCCATCAGTGATATCTACGCGATGGGCGGTGATCCTCTCATGGCGATCGCCATCCTTGGCTGGCCCGTCAACGTGCTGCCGCCTGAGGTGGCGCGCGAGGTCATCGCGGGTGGCCGAGCCGTGTGTGAGGCCGCAGGCATTCCGCTAGCCGGCGGGCATTCGATCGACGCGCCCGAACCGATATTCGGTTTGGCCGTGACCGGTCTGGTCAACAAGAACCAGATGAAACGTAACGACACAGCCTCGGTTGGCTGCAAGCTCTATCTGACCAAGCCCCTAGGTATAGGCATTCTCACGACCGCGGAGAAAAAGGCCAAATTGCGACCCGAGGATGTCGGCAGGGCGCGTGACTGGATGTGCACGCTCAATACCCCTGGTAGCCGCTTCGGCAAGCTCGACTGCGTGCGAGCGATGACGGACGTCACCGGTTTCGGCCTGCTCGGACATCTGGTCGAAATGGCCGATGGCAGTGCTGTGACTGCGTGCATCGATTACGCCCACGTGCCGCGTCTGGAAGGTGTCGAGTATTACCTAGAGCAGGGCTGTGTGCCTGGCGGTACGGGGCGCAACTTCGAGAGTTATGGTGACCGTATTGCTCCCATTGACGAAGTGCAGAAGCAGTTGTTGTGCGATCCGCAGACCAGCGGCGGATTGTTGGTCGCCGTTGCCCCTGAAGGGGAGGCCGAATTCCTCGCAGTCGCCGCTGAACTCGGCCTGATGCTCGAGCCGATCGGTGAGTTGATCGAAGCCGGCGCCTTTGCCGTCGAGGTACGTTGATGCGTGGCGATACCGATAATTTTGCCGAGCTGTTTCTTGACGATGTGCCGATGATGGACGCACGTGCGCCTGTGGAGTTTGCCAAGGGCGCGTTCCCGGGCGTGGTCAACCTGCCGCTGATGAACGATCTCGAGCGCCAGAAGGTCGGCACCTGTTACAAGCAGCAGGGGCAGCAAGCGGCGATCGAACTGGGCCACCGGCTGGTGAGTGGTCAAGTCAAGGCTGAGCGTATTCAGGCTTGGGCCGACTTCGCCCGCAACAACCCTCAGGGCTATATCTACTGTTTCCGCGGTGGATTGCGTTCGCAGCTGGTCCAGCAGTGGCTCAAGACTGAGGCGGGGATCGACTATCCGCGCGTGACCGGCGGCTACAAGGCGATGCGCCATTTTCTGCTGGAGACCATAGAGCGTGCGGCCGCGCATGACAATTTCGTGCTGGTCGGCGGTATGACCGGGACGGGTAAAACCGAGGTGCTGGCGCGTTTGGAAGACGGAGTTGATCTGGAAGGCATTGCCAATCATCGCGGCTCTAGCTTTGGCAAGCGCGCCACCCCGCAGCCGGTGCAGATCGACTTCGAGAACGCTCTGGCGATCCGCTTGTTGAAGATGCAGAAAGCCGGTGCCAGGCAGTTCGTGCTGGAAGATGAAGCGCGGCTGGTCGGACGCTGTTCTATCCCGCTGCCCTTGTTCCAGGGTATGCAGCACTATCCGCTGGTCTGGCTCGAAGACAGTTTCGAGGGCCGGGTTGATCGTATCCTCAAGGACTATGTGATCGATCTCTGTGCAGCGTTCATCACCGAGTTCGGCGACGGAGGTTTCACTGCATTTGCCGAGCGTTTGCAGCAAAGCCTGGTCAATATCAGCAAGCGGCTCGGCGGCGAATGCTACACACGGCTGGCAGCGATCATGGATCAGGCACTTGCCGAACAGGCGAGTACGGGTTCGGTTGATCTACACCGCGGATGGATCGAGGCGTTGTTGAGGCAGTACTACGATCCGATGTATGCCTACCAGCGTGAAAACAAGGCCGCCAGAATCGAGTTCGCTGGTGAGCAAAACGCGGTCGTCGAGTTCTTGCGCGAGCGCGCTGCGGGTCATGAACACTGAGCAGGTCTCAAAACGAGGATCTAGGGATGAAGAACTTAATCTGTCTATCGCTGTTGGCACTGACCCTGACCGGTTGCGCCGCCAAGACCGCCTACCGAGACAGCTGTGCATCACAGCTGAACGCCGCCTGGGAAGAGCAAAGCCTGGCCGAGGCGGAAGGCTTCGCCGGCACCGTCAGCTATTCCAAGGCGATGGCACTGCTGACCGGCGCCAAGACCCAGCAACAATTCGAGGCCTACCAGGGCTGCGTGGAGAAGGCCAAGAAGGCCCGTTTCTATCTGCGTGAGTCGCGCGCAGGACGCTGATGTTGCTGCCATGCTGTGGCGGTCGCCTGGCTGCCACTTCCTTATCCATCGGTTCCACGCAATTACTGAACCGACTCAGCAGGGATCTACATGCAGCTTGATTTTTCCACGCTGGCACCAGTCGAGGCTTATCGTTGGCTAACGTCCACCATTACGCCGCGACCGATTGCCTGGGTCTCGACTTGCTCGACCTCGGGCGTCAGCAATCTTGCCCCGTTCAGCTTCTTCCAGGTCATCAGCAGTAACCCTCCAACGTTGCTGATCAACGTCGGCTTGAAAGACGGCCTACCAAAAGACACCGCCCGGAACGCGAACGAGACAGGGGAGCTCGTTGTTCAGCTCGTCAGCGCCGAGCAAGCCGAAGCGATGAACGCCTCTGCGGCTTCCTTGCCACACGGCATCAGCGAGTTTGAGCACTGCGTGATTGCCAGCGAACCGGCTAGCCTCGTGAAGGTGCAGCGGGTCGCCGGTGCGCCGGTTGCCTTCGAATGTCGCGTAGCGCAGATCCTGCCGTATCCGCCCGAGTCGCCTAATTGTCAGCTCATCTTCGCCGAAGTGTTGTTGGCGCACATCGACGACAGTGTTCTCGATGAGCGAGGTCGCGTCGATTCGGCCCGGCTTGATCTGGTTGGCAGGCTGGGCGGTGCGGCGTACAGCTATACGCGCGAGCGTTTCGAGATGCAGCGACCCTAGCAGGCACTCATGTTTCTGATCGATTAGGTCAGGAAGCGACCCAAGCTGTGAAGCGGTGTGGCGTCGTCACCCGCCGGATCAAGTGACGTATCACAAGTTCGCAACACCAAGTTTCACCGCTTTGCCTGCGCTGGCCGGGTCAGTAGGATCGAAGGAACAAACAAAGGAGAGTTGCATGCGCACCCGATTGGAAGTCTGTCTGCGGTCGGTCAATGAAGTGCTGCTCGGCAAGCAATCGCAGGTGCGATTAGCCATGGCCTGCCTGCTGGCGAGGGGGCACCTACTGGTCGAGGACCTGCCCGGTATGGGCAAGACGACCTTGAGCCATGCGCTTGCGAAGGTCATGGGGCTGGATTTCCAGCGCATCCAGTTCACCTCCGACCTGCTGCCGGGCGATATTCTCGGCACCTCGGTATTCGACAAGGAAAGCGCTCAGTTTGTGTTTCATCCGGGACCGATCTTCGCCGAGCTGGTGCTGGCGGACGAAATCAACCGGGCTACACCGAAGAGCCAGAGTGCGTTGCTTGAAGCCATGGAAGAAGGGCAGGTAACGATCGAGGGCGCGACGCGACCTTTGCCCGAGCCCTTCTTCGTGGTCGCCACGCAGAACCCGGTCAGCTCCGGCGGTACATTTGCCCTCCCTGAATCACAGCTGGATCGCTTTCTCATGCGCCTTTCGCTGGGCTACCCGGCTAAAGCGGCGGAGAAAGCATTGCTGCTCGGCGATTCGCGTCGCGATTTGCTCGCCCGATTACAACCCCAGCTGGATCGCGCCGAGTTAGCTGCTATCCAGCAGGCGGTGAGCGCCGTTCGCGTCAGTGATGCTCTGGTCGATTACGTCCTGCGCCTGGTCGAGGCCACGCGCACCCAGCCGCAATTCGCCTGGGGCTTGTCACCCCGTGCGAGCCTAGCGCTGCTGGCGGCAGCCCGTGCCTGGGCTTTTCTCGACGGTCGAGACTATGTAATCCCGGAAGACGTCCAGGCGGTGCTACCCTCGGTGGTCGGCCATCGCTTGCGCGAACGCGCCGATGCCACCGGACATGGCGGCGGCGCATTGGTGCAATGGCTGCTGCGCGAAGTGCCGGCGCTGTGACGCCGCCTCTGCCGGACTGACGGGGGCGGGTATGCGAGTGCTACCACGGATACGAGATCGCTGGCTACTGAAACGCATACCGCCAGGCCCTAGCGTACGCCTCAACCAGCGTCGCATCTTCATCATGCCTACGGCGGTCGGGATGAGTTTCCTGGTCGCGCTGCTGTTGATGTTGCTTGCCGCGATTAACTACGAGAACAGCCTGGCTTACGCCCTGACATTTTTGCTGGGCTCGGTATTTGTCGTGGCGATTTTGCATACCTGGCGTAATCTGGCGGGGCTCGAATTGAAAGCAGGGGGCTCCGAAGCGGTTTTCCTCGGCGAGCAGGCCCGCTTGCGGGTGCGTCTGGAAAGCCGCGGTCGCCTGTACCAGGCCGTCTCGGTGGGCTGGCCTAAAAGTGGTTTGCAGTTGGTGGACGTGCCGGCAGCAGGTTCCTGCGAACTGGAACTGAGCTTGCCCACCGAGCACCGTGGCTGGTTGAGACCAGGACGGTTACGTGTGGAAAGCAGGTTTCCCTTGGGCATTCTAGTGGCCTGGAGCTGGGTAGACCTGCAGCAGGCCGCACTGGTCTATCCACGCCCAGTCGCAGGCGAGCCGCCAAAAACCGGCGGGCACGCCGAAGAGAGCGCTGAGGGTTCGCTGGCGCAAGGCAGCGGCATCGACGATTACCAAGGCTTGCGCCCTTGGCAACCAGGCGACTCGAGAAAACGTTTGAACTGGAAAGCCTACTCTCGAGGTCAAGGCTTGCTGGTCAAGGATTTCACTGCGCTGTCCGGCGAGGACCCATTACTGGATTTCGCTGCACTCGACGGCGATGTCGAATCCCGATTGTCGTTGCTCTGCCACTGGGTAGTGGAGCTGTCGGCGCGCCAGCAGCCCTTCGCCCTCCGTGTCGCCGACGCCACCATCGAAGCTGGCGCTGGCGTAGAACACCGCAACCGCAGCCTTCGGGCATTGGCATTGTTCGGACAGCCATCAGTGGAGCCGAAATGAGCAGCCTGCAGCCCATTCCGCGCAACGGCCTGATCTGGCTGTTGGTAGCCCAGGTGCTGGTCATCTTGCCGCATCTGGCTCATCTGCCGCTGTGGATCATTGGCCTCTGGCTGGGTTGCGCGATCTGGCGGGTGCAAATTTTTCGCATGCGCGCTCGATACCCGCGGGGCTGGGTGAAAGCAGTGATGATGCTAGGCGCTGCGTTTGGCGTCTATTTTTCGCGCGGGGGGTTGATCGGGCTCGACGCCGGCGTGGTGTTGCTCATCGCGGCGTTCATCCTCAAGCTGGTGGAAATGCGCAGCCGTCGCGATGCCCTTGTCCTGGTGTTTCTTGGCTTCTTTGCCGTGGTCACCAGCTATTTGTTCAATGACGGGCTGCTCGCCGGGCTTTACAGTCTGGCACCAATCGTCGCGCTGCTGGCGGCGATGATAGGCCTGCAGCAGAGTCCTGCGGGCACACATCCCTGGCCAACGCTGCGACTGGCTGGCGCTTTGCTCCTGCAGGCGATTCCCTTGATGCTGGTCCTGTTCGTGCTTTTTCCGCGCCTGGGACCGCTCTGGTCTTTGCCGCAGCCGAAGGATCGCGGCGTGACCGGTCTGGCTGACAGCATGTCGCCGGGCGACATGGCCGAACTGAGTCGCTCGAATGCACTGGCATTTCGCGCCAGTTTTGATGGCCCGATCCCCGAGCGGGACCAGCTGTACTGGCGTGCGGTCACCTTCGAGCGTTTCGATGGCCGGCGGTGGTCTCAGTCTTTTTCATCGCAGCTTCCACGAGCCCCGGAGTGGTCGCCGCGGGGCGCGCCGGTTGAGTACAGCATCGTCATGCAGCCCAGTGGGCGGCCTTGGTTGTATGCACTAGACGTAGCGCAGGTAGATGCAGGCGACGTGCGACTGATGAGCGACTTCCATCTGGCGCGCCCACGGCCGGTTGAGAAGCCGCTGCTGTACCGGGCGACATCCTGGCCGGAGGCGCGGCGTGAACCGGACGCTGGACCTACGACCCTCGGACGGGCTCTAGAGCTGCCCTCATCGGGTAACTTACGCAGCAGGGCCTGGGCCGCAGAACTGCGGCGTCAGCACCAGACACCCAAGGCAACCGTGCAAGCACTGCTTAGCCATTTCAACCAGCAGCCCTACCGCTATACGTTGCGTCCGTCGCCCGTTGGTGAGGATATCGTCGACGGTTTCCTGTTCGAGACCTTGAACGGATTTTGCGTGCATTACGCAGGCGCGATGACCTTTGTCCTGCGCGCAGCAGGTATTCCCGCGCGGGTGGTCGCCGGCTACCAGGGCGGGGAGGTCAACCCGTCGGGCAACTACCTGTCGGTACGTCAACTCGATGCTCATGCCTGGGTCGAATACTGGGAGGCTGGCAGCGGTTGGGTCAGTGTGGATCCGACCTTTCAGGTCGCACCGGAACGTATCGAGCGAGGGCTGGAGGAGGCGCTTGGCGCTGAGCAGGATCTGATCGAAGGCGCCATGATGGACCTCCGGCGCTACCGTGATATCAGCTGGCTGAACGACTTGCGGTTTGGTTGGGACAGTCTTAATTACGGCTGGCAGCGCTGGGTGCTGAATTACCAGGGCGAACGACAGCTGGAAGTGTTGCGAGGCCTGTTCGGCAAGGTCGACGCCCGCAATCTCGGTTTTATGATGGTCGCCCTGGGTGCGTTGCTGATTGTCCTGCTGGCGCTTGCGCTCCTGAAGCCCTGGCGCCGGGAACAGGATGCTCAGCTGCGTCAGTTCCAGCGCTTCGAACAACTGCTGGCGCGACATGGCATAGCGCGGCAGTCGGGTGAGGGCGCGCGCGACTTCGCCCAACGCGCGGCAGAGCAGCTGCCGGATGTTGCTGCCCAGATCCAGAGGTTTTCCGGGCTGTATGAACAAGCCCGCTATGGGGGGCAGCCAACCGAGCTGGCCGAGATGAAGGCTGCGCTCTACAGGTTGCGCCGACAGCTACCCTGGCGTGGCAGTGGGAGCAAAAGGCGGCGTGACATCGACAGCGAGAAGCCATAGCTGCTCGCGATGGCATGACATCACCGATCTTTCGCCGATTTCTGTGCTGGTGGGTGCGGCGATAAGATAAACCCAATAATAACGAGCCGAGGTTGGGAATGACCCTGTCCGAACTGCTACAAGCCGTGCGTGAAACTCCTCAAGATGTCGTCGTGCCCTCCAGCTGGGGGCAGGGGCGAGCCGGCTTCGGCGGGCTGGCCGCCGCGCTGGTATTCGAAGCCATGCAGGCCAAGGTGCCAAGTGATCGCCCGGTGCGGTCACTGTCCATCAGCTTTGTAGGGCCGCTTGCGGTTGATGTGCCCGTTAGCTTTGAGGCCGAGGTGCTGCGCGAAGGGAAGGCGGTCAGTCAGGTGCTCGGCCGTGCCGTCCAGAACGGGCAGGTAGTCACATTGGTGCAAGGCAGTTTTGGTGCGGCGCGTGTCTCTGCCGTCAGGGTGGAAGCTGAGCCGGCGCCTGAACTGCCACCGGTGGAGGCCTGTCAGGAGTTGCCCTACATCAGCGGCGCCACACCTGAGTTCACTCGCCATCTGGTCATGCGCTGGGGCATCGGTGGTCTGCCTTTTTCTGGTAATACCTCACGGGAAATGGGCGGGTGGGTTCGTCAGCGTGGCGAGGTCGACCGGGAGCCGGTAACCGTCTCGCATCTGCTTGCGCTCGTCGACGCGTGGCCGCCAGCAGTGCTGCCTCATCTGAACAGTTTCGCGCCGGGCAGCTCGCTGACCTGGACTATCGAATTTGTTCAGCCACTGCCAATAATCGACACTCACGAGTGGTGCCGATACCGCGCGGTGATCGAGCACGCTCAGGACGGCTACGGTCATTGCGCCGCGGCGTTATGGACCGGCAAAGGTGAGCTGATTGCCCTGAGTCGGCAAACGGTAACCGTCTTCGGTTAATTAGGACGCTGCCCGCTGGGTCGTTAAACCCGCGGGCAGGCACGTCATCCGTACAGGCTGATGCGCTCAGAGCTTGAGCTGGTGGATCGCCTTGCTGAGTTCGCCGGAAAGTGCTGCGAGTTCAGCGCTGGTGTTCGCCGACTCGACGGTTTGCTGAACGGTTTGCTCAGTAACGTCGCGAATGCCGGTGACCGAGCGGTTCAGCTCCTCGGCAACTTCGCTTTGTTGCTCGGCGGCGACGGCAATCTGCGTGTTGCTCTCGCGCATCTGTGCCACCGCTGCGGTGATGGCTTCAAGTGCGAGTCCTGCTTCACGTGCCTCGCGCACGCAGTCGTCCGCCTTGAGCGAACTCTCCTGCATGAACTCGACGGCATCGCGGGTCATGCCCTGCAGCCCGGCGATCATCTGCGTGATTTCGTCTGTGGATACCTGAACGCGTTTGGCCAGGCTACGCACTTCATCCGCAACCACCGCGAAGCCTCGGCCCATTTCCCCCGCACGTGCCGCTTCAATGGCTGCGTTCAATGCCAGCAGATTGGTTTGTTCGGCGATGCTGTGAATGACACTGACCACGCCGTTGATTTTCTGGCTGTCGGCGGCAAGCTGCTCGATGGTTTCGGCAGTCTGCTGTACGCCCTGCGACAGGCTGGATATCGAGCGCTCGACTCGCCCTACGACCTGCTGCCCATTGCCCGCAAGCTGGTCCGCGCTCTGTGATTGGTCGCGCGTCTCTCTGGCGTGTTCGGCGATGTGGTAGACCGTGGCGGTCATCTCGTTGATCGCGGTTGCGGCCTGATCGGTTTCGCTCTGCTGGCCGAGCATGCCCTGGCGGACCTCACCCATGCTCGATGCAAGGCGAGCCGCTCCTTCATCGAGGCGGGTGGCCGCCTGAGCTACGGTGCCGACAATGCGCTGATAACCGGCCTGCATGGCGTTGAATGCCGCTGCCATCTCGCCCACTTCATCACGGCTCGCCAACGGCACCCGCATCGCGAGATCGCCGCTGCGCTCGACATGCACCATGACATTCTTGAGTGTATTGAGATGGCTGAGGAGGAAATGAATCAGTAGCTGGGATGCGGCCAGCAACACCAACATCAGCACAGCAACAGCAACGGCATAGCTCAGAAAATGTTCACCCAGCAGCTGTATGGCACTGGGCACGCGCGCCAGCACAGCTAGGGTTTCTCCGCCCGGTCTGGTCACAAGCTGGGCGCCCAGCACCGGCGTAGTGTCGAACAGACGGTCATGCTCGATGGCTACCCACCCCTGGCGGGCGGCTAATGGTCGCCCCTCGATAGTGATGGCCTGACCAGCCGGAAACACCTGAATGTCACCACCCGTGGGCATTGCTGTGCCTTCCGGCCAGCTTTGTATCAGTGCCCCTATCTGCTGCGCGTTGTTCTGGGCGTCCTGGCTTCGCGACTGCTGTTCAAGTTGCAGGGCAAAGAGCACCAGCAGCAGGGTGGTAGCGAACGACACCAGGTTCAGCGCCCAGAACTTGTACTTCAGTGACAGATCGCGAATCCATAAAGCCATTGCATGCTCTTCTTATGTCGATGACCGGAACGGTTCGTCGCGCGGAGGCATCGCCGCTTTTTTGCGAACCCGTTCTGTTAACGGCCGAAACGTGTTGGGCTTGAGTCAGTTCAGTCCTCATTTATCGGCTGTATGCGAAAGAATTCCTGAGCACAATGCGTCGTGCTTTGCGCCAGCTGTTCTTCGCTGACACCGCGGTGACGGGCCACTTCACGAAGCACTTCAGGAAGAAACGCTGGCTCGTTCTGGCCACCCTTGGGCTTGGGTCGCAGCGTGCGCGGTAGCAGATATGGGGCATCGCTTTCGAGCATCAAACGGGTCGCAGGAATGTCGCGCACCAATGGGTGCAGGTGGGTGCCGCGGCGCTCGTCACAGATCCAGCCGGTGATGCCGATATGCAGGTCGAGATCGAGATAGGCGTAGAGGGCGCGTTTTTCGCCGGTAAAGCAGTGCACCACTGCAGCGCTGAGCTGATCACGGAACGGCCTGAGAATCTGTACCAGACGTTGGTCGGCGTCGCGCTCATGAAGAAACACCGGCAGGCCGGTTTCTACTGCCAATTGCAGGTGTTCTTCAAGCACTCGCTCCTGTTGCGCGCGAGGAGACAAGTCCCGGTTGAAATCCAACCCGCATTCACCAACCGCGCGTGCCTCGGGTTCGCCGAGTAGGGCCTTGAGTTGTGCGCCGGTACTGGAAGTCCATTGGCTCGCGTCATGAGGGTGAATGCCTGCTGTGCAGAACAGCCGATGTCCGCCTTCATCCAGATCCCGGCAGAGTGCTAACGCCGATTCGCTTTCGTCGAGGCTGGTGCCCGTCAGGACGAGCTGGGCAACGCCCGCTGCGTGGGCACGATCTACGACCGCGCGTGGGTCTCGGGCGAAGGTAGGGTGGGTAAGGTTGACTCCGATGTCGACAAGCTGCATGAAATGTCTCGCTTATGAGATCAAAATATATGCATTAAATTCAGCTACTTGAGCATGATAATTAATGTAGATGAAAAGGTGTTGCTGGCGATCAGGCCAAGGCTGTGACAATCTTCGCCACCCTGCGGCGGGGTAGCCGCTGTATAGCTTGTCTGATTCGAGCCGATATCCGGAAATGACCCGACTATTTTCCTTGCTGCTGTGTCTGCTCGTGCTTATGCCCTGGCCGGCGTCTGCGCGGGTGATGGGGCCGCAGGCCTGGCAATCGGGCGATACCGTACGCGATCTTGCGGACATCCGCCGCAGCGGCGTTTTGCGGGTGCTGGTCAATCAAAGTCGCAATAGCTCCGGCGAGGTTAAAGGCGAAGCTATTGGTGTTGAGTATGTACGCCTGCGTGCGTTCGAGCAGCATCTCAATCGCGGGTCGAAAGGGCCTCCGATCACCTTGAAGATCATTCCCAAGGCCAAGGATCAGCTGCTCGGCGCGCTGCAGCGCGGGGAGGGCGATCTGGTCGCGCCCGGGGAAATCTTGCCGCAAGGAACGATACGCAGGCTGAGCCGCAGTCGCTCGCTAATCGGTCCGGTGCCGATGGTATTGGTGAGTCGGCAGGGTGGTCCCCGCTATCACAGTTTCGAGCAGCTATCCGGTCGTAGCTTGGCGTTGTCCGCTGGCAGTGCCGCAGGCTCCGCTCTCGACAAGCTCAATAGAACCTTGATGCAAGCTGGGCGGGCACCGATTGCCGTCGAATGGGTCGATCCCACGCTGGCGGTGGAAGACGTGCTGGAGATGGTACAGGCCGGCGTCTATCCGGCAACGGTGGTGGAGCAGCCGATTGCAGAGCGATGGGTCAAAGTGCTGCCGAAGTTGCGCATCGAGTCGACGCTTACGTTGGGCGGTCCCGCTGACATGCACTGGTTTGTGCAAAAGGATGCAGGGATGTTGCGCGCGAGCATCGACCGTTTTCTTCAAACCTACAACGCGCCGGATAATCAGGACGCGGCATTTGTTCGCGTCTACCGCAGGCTCTATCGGGTTCAGTACCCGCTCGATCGTGTCGGCAGACAGCGCCTGGAAAAGGTGCGTCCGACCTTGCAGCGGCATGCTCAGGGGCAGGAGATTGACTGGCTCAACCTGGCAGCTCTGGCTTTCAAAGAGTCGACGCTAAACCCATCTGCGCGCGGAGCCTCCGGCGCCACAGGGCTGATGCAGGTAACGCCAGCGACCGCTCGCAGCATGGGGGTTCAGGACATCGGCCAGCTGGACAACAATGTGCTGGCCAGCGCGAAGTATCTGGCAAGCATCCGCAAATCCTTTTTCTCCAGCCCCAGGCTGAATGAGCGCGAGCGCATGGCGTTTGTGCTGGCCGCGTACAACCTCGGTCCGCAGCGGGTCCAGAGCTTGCGTGCAGAAGCGCGGCGTCGAGGTCTCAATCCTGATCAATGGTTTTTTCAGGTCGAGCGCGTTGCCATGTCGACCATGGGCATGGGTGTGGTCAGCTACGTCAATGCCGTGAACAAGTATTATCTGGCCTATACCCGTGAGCGCTATCTGCTCGAGGGTGGTCCGCAAAGCGCCGGCAACTGAGCGCTCAGCCGCGCTCAGCCGCAACCAATTGCTCAGCCGCTTGAAGGCGCTGGCGCTCATGCTCGGTGAAGCGTTCGGTCGCCAAGCGGGAAATGGCGGCACGTTTATCCGCTTGGCCGAGGCCCCGGCTGCGTTCAATCCGAAGTTTTTCCTCGCGGTAGGCGGTGACGCGGGCCTGCCATGCTTGACGCTTGGCGTCGAGCTGCTCCAGACGGGCTGCGGCTGCGTTGCCAACCAATTGCTGGCGTAGCTGGCGCAGGTCCGTGGGGTTGCCACCACTGGCTGCTAATGCGCGGGTCTGTTCGCGCAGCTGTACTTGCATCTGTGCCGCCATCGGATCCTGCAGTTCCGCTGGCAGGTTGTTGCGCAAGCGGTCCAGTGCGGCGCCCTTGCCTGACGCATCAAGACTTGGATCGTGACGAATTGCCAGGCGTTCCAGCATGAAGCGGTCAGCTGCCTCGTCCAGACCGAAGAAGGTCTGATGGACCAGGTCATCGAATATTCCTGCACGCAACTGCTGAACTGCTCGCAGCCGGTTGCGCATGGCGTCTATGTCTGCCTGCTGCATATGCTGCTGTTCCAACATCAGCAGCTGCCGCTTGTAGTCCAGGTACTGGCTCAGCAGCTGGGTGGCGTGGCCTGCTGCAGGCGCGGGCAGCTGCGCTTCGATATAGCGACGTAGGCGGTTCACGCTGGTTTCCAGGGGCTCCTCACCAATCGAGGCAAGGAAGTAATCGAATACGCGGCGTATCTCAGCATCAATGATCAGCTTGCCGGCGGCGTCAGCCCGAAGTCGACCGTCCACCTGGGTGCCGCCAAAGGAGCCTGGCAGGCGGCCAAGTGCGTCTGTCCGCGGCCGCGTAATTGGAGCTGAGCGCTCTGGCTGACGGGTCTCGCTGGTATTGATCCGATCGTTCTCGGTGCGGCTCTGCGTTTGGGCAGGTTCTGAGTCGGGCGGGGCACTGCCGTTCATCACAATGCCGATCAGCAGCGTCAGCACAAACAGGGCGGCGATAAATTTCATCAGGATGCCTTCTAGTCAGAAGGTGGGGCCAGCTGGCCCCACCGTTCAGAGACCTGCGTTTTTCAGCCGATTGGCATGCTGCCGATACACCGTCACCGGATCGGTTTCAAACAGGCTGGTCAGGCCAAATACCTGATTGACTTCATCCAGATGGTTCATCCGGTAGTTGTCGCGGATGACCATGCCCAGATGCGAGCTGCAACGGCCAACGAGCCCGTCATTGGGCTCGTCAAATGCCAGCGAGCCTGCTCCCATCATGGCGTCACTCACATCCAGTGGGTTGGTCAGCGGGCTGGTGCCGCTCCAGGAGTAGTAACGCACACCGTTAACCTTGTAGGCGCCTTCGCCGCACGCACTGGTCGGCACCCCTTGCGGATACTTCGCATTGAAACGGGCAGCACCTTCGCTGTTGAGCGATTCAAGCGTACCGAGCGAGTCTTGTGGTTCGGTACTGGTGCTTCCCGAAAGGAAGTGAATCAATGCGCCCATTCCGTTGATGATGCCGGCGAGGATGGCTTCGCCACCGGAGCCTTCCGGAATCTGACGTATCAGATCAGCAACATCGGACCCCTTGTGCGGCGCGCCTACGCTGGTAACCGACGCCACCAGGTCGGGACGGACCGCAGCGACGTAGCGCACAGTCGGTCCGCCGTGACTGTGGCCGACCAGATTCACCTTTGGTTTGCCGCTGATCGCGACGATTTCCTCGACTTGTTGCAAGAGCTCCTCCCCACGAAGCTCCGAGGTGTTGAGCTGACTGACTTCAGTGACGTACACCTGGGCACCGTCACGTCGAAGCGCCTGGGGAATGCCGTACCAGTAATCGATGCCAAGTATGCTGTCGAAACCGAGCATGCCGTGCGCCAGTACAATTGGATAACGCGTCTGGGTGTAGCCGCTGGAGCCGAACAGGCCGGCCTGGACCTGGCTGGAAACAGCCATGACGGTCCCGAGGCATAGAGCAAACACTGTCTTGTTCTTATTCATGAATGCACTCATCTAGGGTGACTGGAGATTGGGCAATCCCTCGCCATTCACCGCGCCTAGCGCGTACTGCAGCGATAACCGGCGCAGCATTCGTGCCAGTTTGTCTAGCGACTGGGTGAAGTGCTCTGCCGCGGTGTTTTGCCTATGCAGAAACTTAGTGGGCGTAGCGGCATCAGCGAAACGTCTGTTACTAGATGGAACAAGCGGCTGGGTAGGAAGGTGATAGCGCGCACGTTGACCGAACTTATCCGCTAGATCCAGAGATTTCGTGACCAATAGGTCCGAAAACAACTAGCTGGTCATGGATAGTCGATGGCGGTGATGTACCAGAGCTTCGGTCCGGTAGGCGTCTGCACCTGGACTTCGGCATCCAGCGTTTTGCCCACCAAAGCGCGCGCCAGCGGTGAATCGATGCTGATCAGCCCTTGGCGCAGGTCCAACTCATCGGGGCCTACGATACGGTAGCGGGCCTGTTCTCCGTCTTCATCCTCGACAGTCACCCAAGCACCGAAATAAACCTTTCCGGGGTCGCTGGGCCGTTCTGCGACCACTTTGAGCTTCTCCAGCCGTTTGGTCAGAAAACGCACGCGGCTGTCGATTTCGCGCAGCATCTTCTTGCCGTAGGTGTATTCAGCGTTTTCCGAACGGTCCCCTTGCGCGGCTGCCTCGCTGACCGACTGGGTAACCTGAGGCCGCTTCACATGCCACAGTTCATGCAGCTCGGCTCGTAGCCGTGCCTCGCCTTCGGGGGTGATCAGAGGGGTACCGGCAGGGCGAGGTGGACGATAACGGCTCATGGCGTTTCCAGATCAGGCACGGGCTGGGGATTCTACAGGCAGTCCAACCCGCTGCCTGCTCCGGTCAATTTTCACGCAGCACATTCAGCGGGCTGGCGTTGAGTGCTCGGCGCGTACCCAGCACACCCGCAGCGCCGACCAGTAGCGCGCCGATCAGGGGCAGCAAAAGCAGCCATGGGTGGGGCTGCCAGCGAAGATCGAAGACGAAGTGGTAGAGCAGGGCGCTGACCAGTTCACAACCCAACGCTGCGAGCACACCGCTGGCGGCGCCTAATACGCCGAATTCGGTACGCCGGGCTCTGAGCAGTAATTTTCGCTCCGCCCCCAGTGCCCGAAGCAGCGCACCTTGACGAATCCGCTCGTCCAGCGTTGCTTGAAGACCCGCGAACAGTACCGCCAGGCCAGCCGCCAGCACGAACATCAGCACATATTCGACCGCTAGCGAGACCTGCGCCAGGATGCTGCGTAACTGGCTGAGCAAGGCTTCGACCTGCAATATCGTCGCAGACGGAAAGTCCCTGGCCAGCTGCACCAATTCGCGGTCCTTGCCTTCCGGCAGGTGAAAGCTGGTCATGTAGGTGGCGGGCACGTCTTGCAAGGTTTCCGGCTCGAAGATCATGTAGAAGTTGGGCTGGAAACTGTCCCAGTTGACCCCGCGCAAGCTGGTCACGCTGACATCGCGGGTGAGCCCGCCAACTGTGAAGCTGAGTCGATCGCCCAGCTGGACTTGAAGACTCTCGGCCAGCTCGGCTTCCACCGAAACGCCAGGCAGTTCGCCTGGTGCTCCGGTCCACCATTGGCCGGCGGTCAGCCGATTGTCGGACGGCAAGTCCTTGGCCCAGGTCAGGCTCAGGTCTCGACGAATCGCCCGCTCGCCCTGGCTTTCCTTGCTTACCAACTGGCGCACCGGTTCGCCGTTGATGGCAACCAGGCGACCTGGGACTACCGGGTACAGGGGAGCCGCGTGATCTGAGAGGGCCTCAATGCGTGCGGCGAACGCGTCGCGGTCGGCGGGCAGGACATTCAGTACGAAATGGTTGGGGGCGTCATCCGGCAACTGGTTTTGCCAAGTGTTGAGCAGTTCGCCGCGCAGCAAACCGATCAACGCCATGGCGAGCAGTATCAGCCCGAAAGCCAGCGACTGACCAGCTGCCGCCAGTGGGTGACGGAGTAGCTGTCCTAGGCCAAGACGCCATGTCAGTGATGCGCCTGACAGCGCGCGACGCAGCCCCTTCAATGCCAGCAACAGCAGTCCACCGAGAACCACGGTGGCGAGCAGACCGCCGCCCAGCAGCGCGAGGGTAATCTTCAGGTCCAGACTGAGGCGCCACATGATCAAGCCGAGTGCGATAACGGCGGCGCCGTACACCAGCCAGGAGCTCGGCGGGATCGGCAGCATGTCGCGGCGTAGAACCCGCAGCGGGGGCACTCGTCCCAACGCGGCCAGCGGCGGCAGGGCGAAACCCGCAAGTGCAACCAGGCCGGTCGCAATCCCAGCCAGCGCTGGCCAAAGCGTGGCGGGTGGCACTTCACTTACCACGAGTTCACGCAACAGGAAAAACAGTCCATGTTGTGCGGCCCAGCCCAGCAGCGCGCCAGCTGTGCTGGCAACCAAACCGAGGTAGGCGAGCTGCAGGGTATAGAGCATCAGTGCTTCGCGGCGTGACAAGCCAAGGCAGCGCAACAGCGCGCTGGCGTCGAAACGGCGCGCCGCGAAGCGTGCGGCTGATAGCGCCACCGCTACCCCCGCGAGCAGCACAGCGGCCAGGCTGGCCAGGTTGAGGTAGCGTTCGGCGCGTCCCAGTGCGCCGCCAATCTGGCGGTTTCCATCCTTGGCAGTCTCGATGCGCTGGTGCGGTTGCAGATCAGCTTTGATTGCTTCTTCGTAATCTGCCAGTTGCTCAGGGGAGCCTCGCCAGAGTTCGCGATAGCGCACGCGACTGCCCGGCTGTACCACGCCGGTGGCTTCGAGATCATCCAGGTGCATCAACACGCGTGGCGTCAAACTGTAGAAATCACCGACGCGATCGGGCTCGTAGGTCAGCACGCGAGTCAGTTGCAGCGGCTTGTTACCAACTTCAATCCAGTCGCCGATCTGGAGGTTTAGGGCGGCGAACAAGCGTGCTTCGGCCCAGGCTTGCCCGGGCTTCGGACCTGTTCCGGGCTGTTCGGGCTGATATGGCGCCGCTGCACTGCGAAGCTCACCGCGTAACGGATAGCTGTCATCAGCGGCCTTGACGCTGGTCAGCTGCAGGTTGTCGTCCGTGGCGACGACACTGGAAAACTCAACCACGCGAGCGTGCTTGAGCTGTATTTGCCTGCCTGCTTTGATCTGCTCTGGCTCGGCGGGTGCGCTTCCGCGCAGTACGAGATCGGCGCCCAGAAACTCGGTAGCGCGCAACAACATGGCGTCGTTCAGGCGCGCACCGAAATAACCAATGGCCGTACTGGCCGCAACGGCGATCAGCAATGCGAAGAACAACACACGCAACTCGCCAGCTCGCGCATCTCGCGACAGCTGACGCAGCGCTAACTTTGCCAAACGGCTGATGGGCACATGCTTCATTGACTCAACTCGTCGACGAGTTGGCGACCGCCTTCCAGGCGAAGCAGGCGCTGGCAGCGTTGGGCCAGGCGTTCGTCATGGGTTACCAACACCAATGTAGTGCCTCGCTCTCGGTTGAGCTCGAACAGCAGTTCGGTGATGGTTGCGCCGGTGTGGCTGTCGAGGTTGCCGGTCGGCTCGTCGGCGAACAGCACCGCGGGTTCGGCGGCAAAGGCGCGGGCGACGGCCACGCGCTGTTGTTCGCCGCCTGACAGTTGCCGTGGATAATGGTGCAGCCTGGCACCAAGGCCGACCCGGTCGAGCAACTCGGTAGCTTTCGCCTGTGCGTTGGAACGGCCGTGCAGCTCAAGCGGAAGCATGACGTTTTCTAGGGCGTTGAGGCTGTCGAGCAGCTGAAACGATTGGAAAACGAAGCCGACGTGCTCGGCTCGCACCCGGGCGCGCTGGTCTTCGTCCAGCGCCCCGAGTAGATGACCAGCCAGCTGTACTTCGCCTGATGTCGGCAGATCCAGGCCGGCCAATAAACCGAGCAGCGTCGATTTGCCGGAACCTGAAGTGCCAACGATGGCAAGGCTGTCGCCCTTGTCGAGACTCAACGACACATCGTCTAGTATCGCCAGCTCGCCTTCCGCGCTGGGTACCGCTTTGCTAAGGTTCCGGGCGTCAAGAATGCTGGTGCTCATGGAGAATCCGATGCGAAATTGGCTGAGAGGTGGGGTCCTGGTTTTGCTGTGCTGGGCTCAGGGCGCCATGGCGGGAACGGTGTTGGTGGTCGGGGATAGTATCAGCGCCGCTTTCGGGCTGGAAACCAGCCAGGGCTGGGTACAACTGCTTCAGCAACGCCTTGATACAGAGAATCTCGACCATCGCGTGGTGAATGCTTCGATCAGTGGTGATACCAGTGCGGGGGGGCTGGCGCGGTTGCCCGCATTGCTGGCGGAATACGATCCGGAGGTGGTCATCATTGAACTGGGGGGTAATGACGGGCTTCGCGGCCAGTCGCCGAAGCAACTGAACAGAAATCTGGCGGCAATGGTCGACCTATCACGTGACGCCGATGCCAATGTCGTGTTGCTCGGGATGCGTTTGCCGCCGAACTTGGGGCAACGTTACACGCGGGCATTTGAGGAAGCGTTCGACTCGCTTGCAGCCGAGCGGAACCTGCCATACGTCCCGTTTCTACTCGATGGGGTTGGGGGTGTTGAGGGCATGATGCAAGCCGATCGCATTCATCCCACTGCGGGTGCCCAGCAGCGGCTGCTGGACAACGTCTGGCCGGCGCTCGAACCCTTGCTTTGAAGCGTGCGCGCGGCTACTGTCGCGCCCCTCGAATCGGAGCCTCAGATGCCGCGCCCAGCCTGGACCCTTTTTGCCTATCGCCTCATCGTTCCAGACGAGCAGTTCGACCTGTTTGCTTGTCGGGAAAACCGGCTGCACCTGGCGTTACGGCAGCTGGAGTTGAGCGGGCAGGTTGATCGCACGCTGTGCGGAGGTTTTCTGCCAGCGCGCCCGCTCTGGAAAGATATCGAGCGCTCCGTGCTCAAGGATCGCCGACTTTGCCCTGCGTGTCGCGATGCACTCAGCGCCCAAAGAAAAGGCCTTCCGTCTGCCGTCAGCGCCTGGTAGGTCGGCGTCCGCCGGTGCTTCGAGTACAATCGGCGCAACACGAACACTCTCCCAAGGAAACCCCTGAATGCTCTCGCGTGCGTTTGCAGTCGCCTGCAGTGTGTCTATCGCAGCTTTATTCTCGGCCAGCCAGTCTGTCGCACTCGAATTACCGCTGCCGCCAGAGGGCGAGGACGTCGTCGGGCAGATCCAAGTGATCAAGGCCAAGTACGAAGACACCTTCGCTGCGCTCGGCGAAACACATGATCTGGGCTATCTGGAATTGGTTGCGGCAAACCCGGGCGTAGACCCTTGGTTGCCAGGCGACGGGACCGACATCATTCTGCCGACTCGCTACATTCTGCCGCCCGGACCGCGGGAAGGCGTTGTGATCAATCTTGCGGAGTACCGTCTTTATTACTACCCGGAGGGCGAGAACGTGGTGCACACCTTTCCGCTCGGCATTGGGCGTGAAGGCTGGGGTTCTCCCGTTGGCAACACGCGGATTTCAGCGATGACCAGCAACCCGGCCTGGTATCCGCCGCAATCGATCCGCGACGAACACGCCGCCGACGGTGATCCGCTGCCGAAGGTGGTGCCGCCAGGGCCGGATAATCCGCTTGGTCCTTACAAGATGAGCTTGGCGTTGCCCGGTTATCTCATCCACGGTTCGAACAAGAAATTCGGAATCGGCATGCGCGTCAGCCATGGTTGCTTCCGTATGCTCAACCACAACGTGTTGGAGCTGGCGGGATTGGTTAAGGTTGGAACCTCGGTGCGGATCATCGATGAGCCTTACAAATTTGGCGTGAGCCAGGGCAAGGTCTATTTGGAGGCGCACACTCCGCTCCAGGACGAAGAAAAGAAGATGACGCTCATGGACAAGCATGCGGTGGTGATCAACACATTGCTCAAGCGTGACGAGCCTGCAGGTTCGCTGCAGCTGGACTGGGAAATGGTTCGTGAGATCATTGCGGGCGAGGACGGTCTGCCAATCCAGATCGCCGAGCAAGGCCAGGCTCTGGCCACTCATGAAGAACCCGTCTTCTAGAATTTTGCAGCCTGCATATGGCGTCTGTAAAACCAGGCGCCCATAAAAAAGCCGACCTGATTGCAGGTCGGCTTTTTTTTTGCCTGAAGCTTACTTGCGGCTGGCGCGTTCCAGCATACGCAGCGCACGCTCATTGGCTTCGTCAGCAGTCTGCTGAGCCTTCTGAGCAGCCTGCAGAGCCTCGTCGGCACGGCTGTACGCTTCGTCAGCACGCGCTTGAGCGCGGGCGGAGGCGTCTTCGGTCGCGGTCAGGCGGGCTTCGCTTTCTTTGGTCATGCTGTTGCTGCAACCAGTAGCCAGAACTGCGGCGAAAGCCAGAGCAGAAAATTTCAGAACGTTGTTCATCGTGTTCCCCTTAAGGATGAAATCCATGGCAACTCCCGTTATGGAAAGTTGGCGCGCACATACTACCGATTAGTTGCGCTAAGTAAACTGAGCCAAGCAGCTGCTACCACATTTTTTCTGCATGCTCATTCTTTTAACTGCATCTGCTGGCCGAACTGATTGAAAAACAATCAGAGCCAACGCTGCACTCGCTACATGGACCGGTGCGAGTGCCGAAAAGTTGCAGTTTTTATCGGCGTTGACCGTTTGTTTACAGCCCATTCGGTTCATTGGAGCGCGCTGATGATTTAAGCAATTGAAGCCAAGTCTTGCCTGGCGGTAGCATGCGTCGTCCAGCTAACAATAAAAACGGAGAGTGCGTGAGCGTGATCCACGTAACTTCCAGACAATCATGGCAGGTCCAGCCTGCTGAGGAGGCGAGATGACCGAACAGCTGAATATCCATCATGATCGAACGAGCCACCAGTTCGAGACAGTCGTGGATGGCCATCGCGCTTATCTGGCCTATGTTGATCTAGGCAAGCAGACGCTTGATATCTATCGAACCTTCGTGCCCGATGCGCTTCGTGGTCGAGGTGTGGCTGCGGTGTTGACCCGGCATGCGCTGGAATACGCCGAGCGCGAGGGATATACGGTGATTCCATCCTGCTCGTATGTTGAGTGGTATATCGAACGGCAGGCTGGTGGTGCGGACGGTCCTGACCGGGAATAAAAAAACGCCGGCAAGCGGCGTTTTTTCGGCTCTGACAGCGTTAGCTGCGGGCGCGTTTAGGCAGAACGTCCTTCAGCTTCGTGTGCATGCCGAGCAGCGCTTTTTCGGTGGCTTCCCAGTCGATGCAGGCATCGGTGATGGAGACGCCATATTTCAGATCGTTCAAATCCTTGGGGATGGGCTGGCTGCCCCAGCCCAGGTGGCTTTCCACCATCAGACCCACGATTGAATTATTGCCCTCTAGGATCTGGTTGGCCACGTTGTCCATCACCAGTGGTTGCAAGGCTGGATCCTTGTTTGAATTGGCGTGGCTGCAGTCGACCATGATGTTCGGCTTGATGCCAGCCTTGCTCAATTCCTGTTCACATACTGCAACGCTGACCGAATCGTAGTTCGGCTTGCCGTTCCCGCCACGCAGCACAACATGACCGTAGGCGTTGCCTTTGGTGGTGACGATTGACACTCCGCCGGACTGGTTGATGCCCAGGAAACGGTGCGGGCTGGAAACCGACTGCAGCGCGTTGATTGCAACCGTCAGGCTGCCATCGGTGCCATTCTTGAAACCCACCGAAGAGGACAGGCCGGAGGCCATTTCTCGGTGTGTCTGGGATTCGGTGGTACGTGCACCGATGGCCGACCAGCTGATCAGGTCCTGCAGGTACTGTGGGGAAATCGGGTCCAAGGCTTCGGTAGCAGTCGGCAAACCCATCTCGGCGAGGTCGAGCAGTAACTGGCGGCCAATATGCAGGCCATCCTGAATCTTGAACGAATCATCCATGTAAGGATCGTTGATCAGGCCTTTCCAGCCGACCGTCGTGCGTGGCTTTTCGAAGTACACCCGCATGACTAGAAACAGGCTATCGGAGACCTTATCGGCCAGCACCTTGAGGCGTTCGGCATATTCGTGCGCGGCCTTCAGGTCATGAATCGAGCAGGGTCCCACCACGACGAACAGGCGATGATCCTTGCCGTCGAGAATGTTGCGTATCACCTGTCGCCCTTCGGAGACGGTCGCCAACGCAGCAGCAGTCAGCGGGATTTCACGCTTCAACTGATCTGGAGTGATCAGTGTCTCGTTGGAAGAAACGTTAAGGTCGTCGATCGGTAAATCAGCCATCGTGTTCTCGTCGGGGTCACAGATGCCGTCCGCCAGCCAATCCCGGTGCGGCGGAGCAGAGCTTGAGGGCGCAGCGGGGAGCGGAACCTTATCGCGTATTGCGTTGCCTCGACAATCATCTTGAAGTCGGACGGCTGGCCGGATATCGCTGGTACCTGTTCTGTCGTGCCGCTGTTTATAGCCACTGGGCGCTGTCTGTGGACGCTGATAAGGTGGTCGTTTATTCGCGCCCCCATCATGGCGCCTCACTGATCTGCCGCTGGAGTCCTTGCATGACTGCTCCCAACATCCGAATCGGAATCATTGGTACAGGCGCCATTGGCGGCTTTTACGGCGCGATGCTCGCCCGGGCGGGCTACGATGTGCACTTTCTTCTGCGAAGCGAGTACGAGACGGTCCTGCAGAACGGCTTGCAGATAAACAGCGCGGTGCATGGCTCGATGCACCTGGACTCGGTCCAGGCGTATCGCACTGCCGCCCAGATGCCCAAATGCGACTGGTTGTTGATCGGAGCGAAAAGCACCAGTAATAAAGAGTTGGCCCCTCTGATTGCCGAGGCTGCAGCGGAAGACGCCAAGGTCGTGGTGTTGCAGAACGGTCTGGGCGTCGAGGAGACCTTGCGCGAAGCGCTGCCGAGTGACCTTCATCTGCTGGGTGGCCTCTGTTTGATATGTGCGCACCGCTCGGCGTTGGGTGTCGTCGAGCATCAGGCACTAGGCGGGGTAAACATTGGTTACCATTCCGGGCCGGCCAGTGAAGCTGATCAGCAGAGGCTGGTAGAAGAAGCGGTTGCCATGTTTCGCGAGGCGGGCATCGATTCCAATTCAGCCACGAATCTCGCACAGGCGCGGTGGCAGAAGCTGGTGTGGAACCTGCCGTATAACGGTCTCTCCGTCCTGCTCGATGCCAGCACAGCACCCTTGATGTCAAACCCTGACAGCCGAGCCTTGGTCAAATCGATCATGTTGGAAGCCTGCGGCGCCGCCGCTGCCTGTGGCCTACCTCTACCCGATGCGCTTGTGGATCGAATGATGACGTTCACCGATAAAATGCCCGACTATCTGCCGAGCATGTACCACGATCATGCGCAGGGGCGCCCGATGGAGCTCGGTGCGATCTATGCTGCTCCGCTGGCCGCTGCGGCAGATGCTGGTTTCGCGATGCCGAAAACAGAGGCGCTGTATCAAGCTCTGCGTTTTTTGTCGGCGCGCACGCACTGACAATCTGGCCTGGCACTTGCCCGGCGATGCAGGTGGCAGGGCGGGCTCGGTGCATAGTGATTTGATTCCCGGCTGCTAAGCTCAATCAAGTCCAGCCATGACTCGAGGCCTGTGGCCGGCGGGTGGGGTGTGATTTGGTTGGTGGCTCGACTGGATTGACGCGTCAGGCTTGCCGCGCTGGTATGTCCGATCAAGCAGCGGTCCACCGGCGATTCATATGGAAATGGCCTAGAATTTCTCAGTTCTGGTGCATAACGTTATAAAAACATGGGTGGCGTCCGGGCGCCATTGGCCTTTGAGGGATCTCTATGAAGCTTCAGCAACTGCGTTACATCTGGGAGGTGGCGCACCATGACCTCAATGTCTCGGCAACGGCGCAAAGCCTGTTCACTTCACAGCCCGGTATCAGCAAACAAATCCGGCTGTTGGAAGACGAGCTGGGCGTGGAGGTATTCGCGCGCAGTGGGAAGCATCTGACCCGGGTTACGCCAGCCGGCGAGCGAATAATCACCACCGCTGGAGAAATTCTGCGCAAATGCGAAAGCATCAAACAGATTGCGCAGGAGTTCTCCAATGAAAAACGCGGCACGCTCAGCATCGCCACAACCCACACGCAAGCGCGCTATGCTCTGCCGCCGGTGATCAGTGCATTTATCAAGCAATACCCGGATGTCTCGCTGCATATGCATCAAGGCACGCCGATGCAGATTGCCGAGATGGCGGCAGACGGAACCGTTGATTTCGCCATTGCGACTGAAGGTCTGGAGCTGTTTGGCGATCTGGTGATGATGCCTTGCTATCGCTGGAACCGTTGCGTTGTTGTGCCCCAGGGGCATCCGTTGGCCAAGCTGCAGAAGCTCACGCTTGAAGCCTTGGCTGAACATCCAATCGTGACCTACGTGTTTGGCTTCACCGGGCGATCCAAGCTGGATGAAGCGTTCAGCCACCGGGGCCTGTCGCCAAAGGTGGTGTTTACCGCCGCCGATGCCGACGTCATCAAGACCTATGTACGTCTGGGGTTGGGTGTCGGAATCGTCGCGCGCATGGCCGTCGACGCGAAGCTTGACCCGGATCTGGTCGTGCTTGACGCCAGCGAGCTGTTCGAGCCCAGCGTGACCAAAATCGGTTTTCGTCGGGGCACCTTTCTGCGCGGCTTCATGTGTGACTTCATCGAAACCTTTGCCCCGCATCTTGATCGAGAAATGCTCGAGAAAGCTGTGCAATGCAAAAACAAAGTGGAGCTGGATGAATTGTTCATGGATGTCGACCTACCGACCTTCTAATCCGACCGCCATCCCATCCATTGAACCGACAACAGTACGCCAGGCTCGGCAAGGGGCCGTTTAGAATCCCCTTGATAGAGAGAGTCCGGCGTAGATCGTTAGTTTTTAGCGATCAGGTTCCCGGCGTGTAGGCCGCATTCCTTCTGGGTCGACTCTTCCCACCACCAGCGCCCCTCTCGCTCATGCTGGTTCGGCAGCACTGGGCGTGTGCAAGGCTCGCATCCGATGCTGATAAACCCGCGTTCGTGAAGGCTGTTGAAGGGCAGCTCGAGCATACGGATATAACCCCAGACCTCTTCGCTGGTCATCTGTGCCAGCGGATTGAATTTGTACAGGCTGTGGTCGGGTGTCGAGAACGCGTTGTCGATTTCCAGAACCGCAACCTGGCTGCGTGTTCCCGGGCTTTGGTCGCGGCGCTGGCCCGTCGCCCAAGCGCGCACGCCTGACAGCTTGCGGCGAAGCGGTTCGATCTTGCGAATCCCGCAGCACTCGCCATGGCCGTCTCGGTAGAAGCTGAACAGTCCCTTCTCGTTAACCATCGGCTGCAACAACGCCGGGTCTGGCGTCATGAACTCGATGGGAATGCCATAGTGCTCGCGGACCTGCTCGATGAACCTATAGGTTTCGCCGTGCAGTCGTCCGGTATCGAGACTGAACACTTTCACGTTCTTGTTCAGCTTCCAGGCCATGTCGACCAATACGACATCCTCGGCTCCGCTGAACGAGATCCACAAATCATCCCCAAAGAGCTCGAAGGCAAGTTTGAGTATGTCCTGCGGGGATTTACCGGCATAAGAGGCTGCCAGCTCAGCTGTATCAATGGTTTGGCTCATCAGGCGGCTTCCTTGGTTGGCGCTTAGCGCTCTGCTGCGCGATGGTAACAAAGAGTCTTTATTACCCTAAATAACGTTTAAGGAAGAAAGCCCATTCTTTGTGGCATAAGCAGCGCGTTGCTTCGCAGGGACCTTGCCGTTAGAGTGCCGCTTCAATTTTTCTGCTGTAAGGAGCGCGTCCGTGGAAATCGCCTGTCTCGACCTTGAAGGGGTATTGGTTCCGGAAATCTGGATCGCGTTTGCCGAGGCCACTGGAATCGAATCGTTGCGGGCAACCACGCGCGACATCCCTGATTACGACGTACTGATGAAGCAGCGGCTGCGTATTCTGGATGAGCACAACCTGAAGCTATCGGACATCCAGAAGGTTATTGCCACATTGCAGCCGCTGGATGGTGCCATCGAGTTTGTAGACTGGCTGCGTGAGCGTTTCCAGGTGGTCATTCTCTCGGACACCTTCTACGAGTTTTCGCAGCCGCTGATGCGTCAGCTAGGTTTTCCGACGCTGCTTTGCCATCGCTTGATCACTGACGAATCGGATCGCGTCGTGGATTACCAGCTTCGTCAGAAGGACCCCAAGCGCCAGTCGGTCATTGCGCTGAAGAGCCTGTACTACCGCATCATCGCAGCAGGCGATTCGTACAACGACACCACCATGCTCTCCGAGGCGCACGCTGGCATCCTCTTTCATGCACCGGACAACGTGATTCGCGAGTTCCCGCAGTTTCCCGCGGTGCATACTTTCGACGCGCTCAAGCAAGAATTCATCAAGGCATCCAACCGCAAGCTGACGCTATAAACGACCAGGCTCCACGGTAGCTGTCCAAGTCCCGTGGAGCCTATGACGTCAGCGTCGTCTCCAGGGTTCTCAGTAACACGCTCACCTTGTCCAGCGTCTCCTGATATTCGGCCTGCCACGCCGAGTCAGCCACGATTCCGCCGCCGCCCCAGCAATACACGCCGTCCTTGCGGAACAGAAGAGTGCGGATCGCAATAGAGCTGTCCATTTCGCCACGCACGTCCAGATAGACCAGTGAGCCACAGTAAATGGAGCGGCGAGTCGGCTCTAGCTCATCGATGATTTCCATGGCCCGAATCTTCGGTGCGCCTGTAATCGATCCGCCCGGAAAGGCGCCGCTGAGCAGGTCAAGCGCATCCTTGCTCGGATCGAGTCGGCCAGTGACGCTGCTAACCAGATGATGCACGTTGGGGTAGGTCTCCAGGCAAAACAGCTCCGGAACTCGCACGCTTCCGATCTCACAGCTGCGGCCCAGGTCGTTGCGTAGCAGGTCGACAATCATCAGGTTCTCTGCCCGGTCCTTAGTGCTGGCCATCAGCGCGTCGGCTTGAGCCAGATCGCTTTCCGGGTCCAGATTTCTTGGACGGGTGCCCTTGATCGGGCGAGTCTCGACTGTCCTGTCGCTCACGCGCAAGAAACGCTCAGGGGAGACGCTTGCAATTGCGCCTTCTTCCATCGTCATGAAACCGGCGAAGGGGGTCGGGCAGGCATCGCGCAAGAGGCGGAACGCCTGCCACGGATCGCCGCTATAGATCGCTTGAAACCGTTGCGCGAAGTTAACCTGATAGCAGTCACCTGCCTGGATATACCGCTGAATACGCGCGATAGCGTCTTGATACTCGTTGGGCTGCAGGTCAGCGATGAAAGCAGACGACAAGCTGAACGTCGAGGGTGGAGATGCCCAATCAGCCTCGAACAAGGTGGTCAGGCGACTGCGTTCCGCCTGGACCAATGTCGGATGAAAGACCAGATGCGTGGTTTGACGCTGGTGATCGTTCACCAAGGCCCAGGCATAGACGCCGAACCGGGCGTGCGGTAGGCCCAGATCATCGGCAGCATGATCGGGCAGCCTTTCCAGTCGCGAGCCGAAGTCATAGCTGAGATAGCCCAGCAGGCCACCTATGAAGGGTAGGTCAGTGCCCGAAGGCGCTTCGGCATCACCCAGTGATCGGAGTGCCTCGCGTAGTCTTGAAAAAAATGCGCCCCCTGTTTCCGACGCGCTCGGGTCTAACACCTGTATTGGCCAGGCGCTGAGCAGGTCGAATCGGCCACGCTCTGCCACCGGGCGGCCTGAGTCGAGCAGCACCGCGCCTGGCGCATGGCGAATGCGCTCGAACCAACAGGCTGGATCGGGGCGATAGGGAAGGGCGTGAAGCGTGCAGAGGGGCATGATGTGTTTCGTTCGGGGGGTGACCCGGCCAATAGACCGGGCTATGGCTTAATCGTGAGCCGGGATGTGGCCAAACAGCTCTTGAGCGAATCGCACGCGCTCTTCTGGGGTTTCCTGCCCCCCGCTTTTCTTGAGCTCCTCGACGCGGTTCTCCACGGCATGCGCGCGGTGGGTCAGGCCACAGTCGTTGGCGATCTGAATGTTGAGGCCCGGGCGCGCGTTGAGCTCGAGGATCAACGGTCCCTTATCCTCGTCCAGTACCATGTCCACACCAATGTAGCCAAGGCCGCAAAGCTCGTAGCAGCCGGCTGCAAGCTTCATGAAACCGTCCCAGTTTGGCAGTTGTACGCCGTCTACAGCATTGGTGGTATCTGGGTGTTTGGTGATCTTGTTGTTCAGCCAGGTGCCGCGCAACGTGATGCCCGTCGCCAGATCCACTCCGACGCCAATTGCGCCCTGGTGGAGGTTGGCCTTGCCGCCGGACTGCCGAGTTGGCAGGCGTAGCATGGCCATGACCGGGTAGCCCATCAGGACGATGATGCGGATATCCGGCACGCCTTCGTAGCTGATGCTTTTGAAGATCGGGTCGGGGGTCACGCGGTACTCGATCAGAGCGCGGTCGCGGTGCCCTCCCAGCGAATACAGCCCAGTAAGGATGTTGGAAATCTGATGCTCGATCTCGTCGTGAGTCAGGATTTTTCCTGACACCGTTCGATAACGCCCCTCGAAGCGATCAGCGATGACGAGGATGCCGTCACCGCCAGCACCCTGTGCCGGCTTGACCACGAAGTCGGTGTGGTCCTTGACGATGTCCTTGAGCTTTTCGATATCACGCTCGGTCTCGATGATCCCGTACATCTCCGGGACATCGATACCGGCTTCGATTGCTCGCTCCTTGGTGATGATCTTGTCATCGACGATCGGATACAGGTTGCGCTTGTTGTACTTGAGCACGTAGTCCGCGTTGCGGCGATTGATGCCCATGATGCCTTTGGCTTCGAGGGCCTTCCACGTCTTGATTAGACCGAACATGGCTCAATCCTTCAAAAAGGCTTTGAAACGAAACAGTTCGGTCAGGCGGTAGCCGCGATAACGACCCATCGCAAGCATGAAGCCAACCATGATCAGCAGCACTGCCGGGAAGGTGAACATGAAGTAGGTCAGCTCCGGAATGTTCATCAGCAGGAATGCCAGCGCCGCTGCGATGAGCGTACCGACCGCCACCTTGAATGCATGACCGCCGCCACGTTCTTCCCAGGTGATGGAGAGGCGTTCGATGGTCATGGTCAGAATGACCATCGGGAACAGTGAAACGGATAGGCCGCGCTCGAGCCCAAGCTTGTGGCTGAACAGACTGATCACCGCGATCAGCACCACGACGAACGTGAGCACCACTGACAGGCGTGGCAGCATCTGCAGTTTCAAATGCTCAAGATACGAGCGCAGCGACAGACCCATTGCCGTGATGACGGTGAACAGGATGATGCCGAACCCGATCTGGGTTTCACGGAAAGCCAGAGCAATCAGCACTGGTGTAAAGGTACCCAGTGTCTGCAGGCCGCCAAGGTTGCGCAGAATCAGAATCACCAGAACACCGATCGGAATCATGATCATGATCTGGTACGTCTGCTGGGTCTGCAGTGGCAGCCCATAAAGCGAATATTCGAGGAAGTCTGCGTCGGTGTTTTCGTCAGTCAACTTTGCCAGGCGGATGGCGTTCATCTCGCTGCTGTTTAGCGTGAAGGTGACTTGCGGGTTACGTCCGCCTTCGAGGTTCATCAGCGGCTCGTTGCCAGTCCACCAGACCAGGCGGTCTTCCGGCAGGCCTTGCTCACCGGTTTCCGGATTGAAGTACAGCCACTTGTCACCGTTGAAGCTCCGCAGCCAGAGCTCCGGAGATTGCGCCATGTCGGCTTGCAGGCGAACCGTGTGTACTCGCTCCATGGGAACGTGGGCTATGGACAGCAGTAGCTCGATCACCCTTGCCTTGTTGGGCGTCGAAGCGTCACCGCCAAGCAGCAGCTTGACGTTGTCGTCATTGGCATTGTTGACCCGCTTGATGGCTTCGCTGATGAAGGTTTCAACGTCTGCCGAATGCTGGCGAATGGGTGATAGCAATGCTTCTGCCGCAATTTTCTCAGCCCCTTCAACCGGAATGCTGTCACGGAAGATCGGGCCGGTAGCCTTGGTCTGTTCACCGCTATAGCGTCGGGTCAGTACCAGTCGGTAGTACAGCGTCTGTTTGCCATTGACGCGCCGTGCTGACCAGGTAACCCGACGGTTGCCATCGGCACGATTGATGCTCACGCCATAGTTGTTGGAAATGAAGCTCTCATTGAGGCTGACGAATTCCTGATTGAGCGGCGGTACGTACATCTGCAGCTTCACCGGCTCGCGCGGGTTGGCCTGGAATTCGACTTTGGCGTCAATATTCCAAAGGTCATCGGTTTCATCTTCAGTCACCGGGATGCCCAAGATGAAGATCTGGTAGGCGGTGATTGCGATGCCCAACGAGACGAGCAAAAGAATCAGGATTTTCAGGTGCAGGGTAAGTGCGCGCATGGGGTTACTCGTCAGCGTCAGATTCGATAATGCAGCCGGGTTTGCCAGCAGCGTACTTAAGGTCAGGGTCGACCAAGGCACCGAAGCGAGAGAGCGCATCGGAACCGATCAAAAGTGGGTATTGGAATGCGCTTCGGTCCGTGAGGTTCACTTCGATGCTGCGTTTTGCCTTGCCCATACACAAATTGAGTTCAACAACCGGGCGCGGCGTATAGGTTTTCTCTTCCTCGGGATCGAAGTCACCCGCACGGCGTTTGATCTTGCTGATGCGCTGCAACGGGAGTTCGATAGGGCGGTCATGGGCTTCATCAATAGCCAGGTAAAAGCGCACCCAGCTTTTTCCGTTGCGCTTGAAACGCTCGATGTCGCGCGCGCTGAGCGAGGCAGTCTGGGCGCCGGTATCAAGCTTGGCTGGCACCTCCAGACCAAAATCCGGCAATGCCACGTGCTCATTCAGGCCGTAGATCGTTTTGTCATCGGCCTGTGATAAGAGCGGGGTGCTTAAGAGACAGAGCAATAGA
>Ga0207893_1000163_pt1 | contig 49085 bp, 44 predicted proteins | sample MalvirmetaMSP121_FD_184233 | JGI IMG/M metagenome (GOLD analysis project Ga0207893, IMG submission 184233) | Marine viral communities from the Deep Pacific Ocean - MSP-121 (SPAdes) | ecosystem: Environmental > Aquatic > Marine > Oceanic | place: Pacific Ocean | collected 2001-06-02 | reverse complement strand
TCATTGGTTCCCTGCACTCGAAAGCTTAGATAACCTTCGTTTTACAAGGACTTATGACGGGCGGCTATCCCTTTTCTACCTCATACAACTGCACAAGAGCCCAAAAGAAGCGGACATTCTTTCCGAGCCTTCTAACGCCGTTTCAACGTTCGCGCCGAATACGAATGCCCACGTTGCGCGCCACGGTGACGGCGCCGGGCTTGCGGATCGTCAGTTGCACCGAGCCCAGCAGCGAATACTCGGCCAGCAGTTCGCGCGCGATGTGTTCAGCCAGGGTCTCGATCAGGCGATAGTGCGTAGCCTTGCAGATCGCGGTGACGCGTTCGCAGACGGCACCGTAGTCCACGCTGTCCTGCATCGCATCGCTGGCCGCGGCGCGGCGGTTGTCCACACCCAGTTCCAGGCCGATCACCAGCTTGCGCGGCAGCTGCTGCTCCCATTCGTAGAGACCGACGATGCATTCGACCGTCAGGTCCTCGATCAGTACGACATCGCTCATGTGATAGCCCCCTCGGCTGATTCGGGAATACCGTCCACCGGCCGCAGTTCGGACAGCGGCCAGCGCGCCCGCACCTCCAGCGCGGTCGCGGCACGGCGACCTTCGGCACGGCGCATCCAGCCGACCAGGGCAACCATTGCCGCATTGTCGGTGCAGAACGCCTGACGCGGAAAGAACACTTCGGCGCCGCGCGCGCGCGCCTTGCCCTGCAAACCGGCGCGCAGGCGCAGATTGGCGCTGACGCCGCCGGACACCACCAGCCGCTCGTAGCCCGTGGCCTCCAGCGCGCGCAGGCACTTGATGCAGAGCGTGTCGACCACGGCTTCCTCGAAAGCGCGCGCCAGATCGGCGCGCTCTTCGTTGCTGGCGGCTTTCGGCAGGCTCGTCAGCACCGCGGTCTTGAGTCCGCTGAAGCTGAAATCCAGGCCGGGCCGGTCCGTCATCGGCCGCGGCAGGCGGAAACGCCCTTCGCGGCCGGACTCTGCCAGTCGTGCCAGCTCGGGGCCGCCGGGATACGGCAGGCCCAGCAGCTTGGCGGTCTTGTCGAAGGCTTCGCCGACCGCATCATCAAGGCTTTCGCCGAGCAGGCGATAGTCACCGACACCGCGTACATCGACCAGCAAGGTGTGCCCGCCGGACACCAGCAGCGCCACGAACGGGAAGCCCGGCGGCCGGTCCTCCAGCATCGGCGCCAGCAAATGCGCTTCCATGTGATGCACCGGAATCAGCGGCAGGCCGTGAGCCAGTGCGATGCCGGCGGCCGTGGCGCCACCGACCATCAGCGCACCGATCAAGCCGGGACCCGCGGTATAGGCGACACCGGCCAAGTCCTGCGTATTCAGGCCGGCCTCGCCCAGCACCTGACGAAGCAGCGGCGCGACCCGGCGCACGTGATCGCGCGAAGCCAGTTCCGGCACCACGCCTCCGTATTCGGCATGCAGCGCCACCTGCGAATGCAGCGCGTGCGCGCGCAGCGCCCCGTCGTAGATCGCGACGGCGGTCTCGTCGCAGGAGGTTTCCAGCGCGAGTACGGGAGCGGTTTTTTGCGTGCGGTCACTCATCGGCCGCGGCATTGTGCATCAGCGCAGGCGGCCTTTCGACAAAGGGCTTGTGTATAACTTGCCCAGCCCCTAAAATCGCGGCCCATTTTCCCCTAAGCAACGAAACCCGTTGCCAAGTGAGAGTTGTGAATGCCTAGCGTCCGCGTCCGCGAAAACGAGCCGTTCGAAGTTGCCCTGCGCCGTTTCAAGCGCACCTGCGAGAAAGCCGGTGTGCTCACCGATGTCCGCAAGCACGAATACTTCGAAAAGCCGAGCCAGGAGCGCAAGCGCAAGCGTGCCGCCGCCGTGAAACGCCAGTTGAAGCGCGTTTCCCGCGACGTGTCGCGCCGCACGCGCATGTACTGAGGCGGTAACGCGGTCGGGCCGCGGGCACCGCGGCCTTCCCACTACGCGAAAACCGGGCGCTTGCGTCCGGTTTTTGTGTTCCTGCCGATAAATTTGAATCTTAAGAGGTCCAGGCCGATGTCCGAACTCAAGTCCCGCATCACCGAAGACATGAAGACCGCCATGCGTGGCGGCGACAAGGCGCGCCTGGGCGTGATCCGCATGCTGCAGGCAGCGATCAAGCAGCGCGAAGTGGACGAACGCATCGAACTCGACGACGCTGCGATCGTGGCCATCGTCGAGAAGATGATCAAGCAACGCCGCGATTCGATCCAGCAGTTCAATGATGGCGGCCGCCCCGAACTGGCCGAGCAGGAAGCCTTCGAGATCGAGCAGATCAAGGACTACATGCCGCAGCCGCTGTCCGAAGAGGCGCTGGCCGCGATGATCGAGCAGGCGATCGCCGAAACCGGCGCCGAATCGGCCCGCGACATGGGCAAGGTCATGGGCTGGATCAAGCCGCGTGCCGCCGGCCGGGCCGACATGGGTGCGCTGTCAGGCCGCATCAAGGCCCGACTGGGCTGAGCCCGGCATTCACGGTCGTACGCGGCGTAAGCTCCTGACATGAGCGGCCGTATACCAGACAGCTTCATCCAGGACCTGATCGCCCGCGTCGATATCGTCGAGGTGATCGGCTCGCGGCTGGAACTCAAACGCGCCGGCCGCGAGTTCAAGGCCCTGTCGCCGTTCACCAACGAGAAATCGGCCTCGTTCTTCGTCTCTCCGGCGAAGCAGATGTTCTTCGACTTCAGCTCGGGGCGCAGCGGCACCGCGATCAGCTTTCTCATGGAGTACGAACGGCTGAGCTTTCCGGAAGCCGTGGAGGAGCTGGCCCGTCAGGCTGGCGTCGAAGTACCGCGCGTCGGCAGCTCCGGGCCATCCAGGGCCGTGCTGGAGGGGCCACTGGATGCGCTGGCCTTTGCCGACCGCGTGTACCGCGCGCAGCTGCGCGAGGCGCCGCAGGCGGTCGAATATCTGAAGAAGCGCGGCGTCTCCGGCGAAACCGCCAAGACCTTCGGCATCGGATACGCGCCGGAATCCTGGGATGCGCTGACCCGCCAGCTGCCCGATCCGCGGCATGCCATCGAAGCCGGGCTGCTGATCGAAAAGGATCAGGGCGGCGCCTACGACCGCTTCCGCAACCGCATCATGTTCCCGATCCGCGACACGCGCGGCCGCGTCATCGGCTTCGGGGGACGCACCCTCGGCAATGACCCGGCCAAATACCTCAACTCCCCGGAAACCGTGCTGTTCCACAAGGGCCGCAATCTGTTCGGCCTGTACGAAGCGCGACAGGCGGTGGCGCATCCCGCCTACCTGCTGGTGGTGGAAGGCTATATGGACGTGGTGGCGCTGGCGCAGGCCGGCATCCCCGAGGCCGTGGCCACGCTCGGCACCGCGACCACCCAGGACCACCTCAAGCTGCTGTACCGCGCCACTTCGCGCGTGGTGTTCTGTTTCGACGGTGACCGCGCCGGTCGCTCGGCGGCCTGGCGCGCCCTGGAGCAGGCGCTGCCGGAGGTCAACGACGGCCGAGAGGCGGCGTTCATGTTTCTCCCCGAGGGGCAGGATCCGGACACCCTGGTGCAGGAAATTGGCGCCGAGGCCTTCCGTCAGCGCGTGGACGAGGCGGTACCGCTGACTCAGTTCCTGATCAACGAACTTTCCAAGCGCAGCAACCTGTCGAACATCGATGGACGCGCTCGCTTCGCGGCCGAGCTGAAGCCGTACTTCGAGCGCATGGTCGGTGCGACGCTGCGCACGGCGCTGGTCGATGCGATCGTGCCCATTGTGCGAATGCCGCGCGCGGACGTGGAGGCGATGCTGGGTGGCCGCGGCGGCGGCGAGGGCTCCGACAACAACCATCAGGACCGTCGCATGCTCAAGGGACCGGTTCTGCGACTGCTGCAACTGGTCTTGGATCGGCCGGCACTGGCCAGTTCGATTCAGGGCTTCGGCGAACTTCACAGCCTGGACGAACCGGGCTTGCCGCTGCTGCTGCGTGTGGTCGAATACTTCCACGATCATCCCGAGCAGAACGCGGCCGCGCTGACGTCCACCTGGGACGATCCGGCTGAGGCGAAGCTGCTCGGCGACATTCCGCCGCCGGAATCGCGGATCTTTGCCAACGAAGCTGCGATGGTCGCCGAATTCAACGACGGATTCGAGCGTCTGCGGACGCAGGCGCGGCGCCAGCGTGCCAGCGAGCTGCTCGAAATCGCGCGCGAACGCGAGCTGAGCGCGGGCGAACTGGCGGAGCTTCGCGAATTGACGGCCTCGCGCACGGCACAAACTCTGGATCGCCCTGTCTAAACCTTGAATCGACAAGGGTTTGGACCCATAAAGCGATTCGAGCCCAGGCACCCTTTCCAAGCGGAAATCCTCCGACATCGTTATAATGTCAGGTTCTGCGCCCTCTCTTAACCGTCGGACTTCTATGAGCGTCGAAAAACAATCCCAGATGAAACTCCTCATTGCCCAGGGCAAGGAGAAGGGGTATCTGACCTACGCCGAAGTGGCGGACCACCTTCCGGAAATCGTCGATTCCGAACAGATCGACGACGTCATCAGCATGCTCCAGAACATGGGCATCACGGTGCACGAGGAAACCCCGGACGAAGACACGCTGCTGCTGGCGGCCACCGTCAACGCGGGTGAGGACGAAGAGGAAATCGACGAGGCCGCCGCTGCGCTGGCTGCGCTTGATGACCAGTTCGGCCGCACCACCGATCCGGTGCGCATGTACATGCGCGAGATGGGCAGCGTCGAACTGCTCGACCGCGAGGGCGAGATCCGCATCGCCAAACGCATCGAGGAAGGCCTCAACGAAGCCCTCTACGCGATGGCGCAGTATCCCGAGACGGTCGCCATCCTGCTCGAAGCCTTCGACATGGTGAAGGAAGGCAAGAAGCGTCTCGCCGATGTCGTGGTTGGCTTCATCGACCCGGAAACCGGCTATCCGGAAGGCGCCGGCCCGAATGACGCACCGGCGGACGATTCATCCTCCGACGACGACAGCGACGATGATTCGGACGACGACAGCGACGACGACGACAGCAGCGACGCACCGACCGGACCCGATCCGGTGGTCACCGCCGAGCGCTTCGCCGAAATGCAGCGGCTCTACGACCAGGCCTGGGAAGCGCTGGAGAAGCGCGGTTCCGGTGACGAGAAGACCGAGAAGTATCGCGACGAGGTGGCCTACCACCTGATGCGCTTCAAGCTCTCGCCGAAGATCGTCGACGAGGTTGCCACCAATCTGCGCGCGAAGATCACCGAGATTCGTCGTCTCGAACGCCAGATCATGCGCATCTGCGTGGTCGACTGCGGCGTGCCGCGCACCGAATTCATCGAAAAGTTTCTGCGCGCCGAAAGCGACGAGGGTTTCGTCGACCGTCTGGTTCGCTCGAAAAAGAAGCATTCCTCGTCGGTCAACGAGCGCCGTGAGGAGATCATCGCGCTGCAGAAGCGCATGCAGCAGATCGAGGCCGACTGCCTGCTGACGATCGAGGAGATCAAGGACATTAACCGTCGCATGGCGATGGGCGAGGCCAAGGCCCGCCGCGCCAAGAAGGAAATGGTCGAGGCCAACCTGCGACTGGTGATCTCGATTGCCAAGAAGTACACCAACCGTGGCCTGCAGTTCCTGGATTTGATCCAGGAAGGCAACATCGGCCTGATGAAGGCGGTCGACAAATTCGAGTTCCGCCGCGGCTTCAAGTTCTCGACCTACGCCACGTGGTGGATTCGTCAGGCGATCACGCGTTCGATCGCCGATCAGGCGCGCACCATCCGTATCCCGGTGCACATGATCGAGACCATCAACAAGCTCAATCGCATCAGCCGCCAGATGCTGCAGGAAATGGGGCGCGAGCCCACGCCGGAAGAACTGGCCGAGAAGATGGAGATGCCGGAGGACAAGGTCCGCAAGGTGCTCAAGATCGCCAAGGAACCGATCTCCATGGAAACCCCGATCGGCGACGACGAGGATTCGCATCTCGGCGACTTCATCGAGGACGGCAATGCGATCTCACCGGTGGAGTCGGCCACGACCGAATCTCTGGGCGAGGCCACGCATCAGATCCTCGCAAGCCTGACACCGCGTGAAGCCAAGGTGCTGCGCATGCGTTTCGGCATCGACATGAATACCGACCACACCTTGGAAGAGGTCGGCAAGCAGTTCGATGTGACACGCGAGCGGATCCGTCAGATAGAGGCCAAGGCCTTGCGCAAGCTGCGTCACCCGAGCCGCGCCAACTATCTGCGCAGCTTCCTCGACGAGTAAGCGCCAGCTGGCTGTGGTTCGTGGATGTGAAAAGCCCCGCCCTGGCGGGGCTTTTTCTTGCGCCAGAGCCGGTCGCTGTCCGGGCTTGCGCTGCGCGCGTGGCGAAACGCCGAGCGGGTATTTTGATGTCAACAACGTTGAAACCAGGCCGTTCTATACTGGCGCCACGTCGCCACAGAAGCGGCGTACCCCCAAAACTGACAACAGGAAAACAAGCACATGAAACTGGCACCTATCGCGGCTGCACTGTCGCTGAGCCTGGCACCGGCCCTGAGCTTCGCCGCCACCACCAACAATCTGGACATCTACTACATTCCCAGCGCCGATATCGAGATTGATGCCGACGCCGGCGGTGAAGCATCGGACGACGGCGACGGATACGGCATCAAGGGCGAGTTCCAGTTCACCGATCAGGCCTTCTTCACGGGCGAATACCAAAGCGTGGAATACGACGATGCCGGTGATCTCGATCAGATTCGCGCTGGCGCCGGCTACCGCTTCACCACCGATGCCCTGCCGATCTGGTACGTCCGCGGCGAGTTCGTGCAGTTTGACGACGGCGACGACGATCAGAACGGCTACGGCGTCCACGGCGGTGTGCGCGGCGAGAACGGCCGTCTCGGCATCGTGGCCGAAGTCGGCTATGTCGACGTCGATGAAGCCGACGGCTTCGAGTTTCTGGTGGGCGGCGACTACTCCATCGACAGCACTTTCGCGCTGTTCGCGGACTACCGCTATACCGACCTCGATGCCGACGGTGGCGACATCACCCTGAAGGATGTGCGCCTGGGTGTACGTGCCCGCTTCTGAACAAGCCCGACGCTGCGTGAGGCCTGGCGGCCTCTCAAACAAAAGGCCCCGTGTTTTTCACGGGGCCTTTTGCGTTCCGGCCTGCAGCGATGTTCTTTCGTGTTCAGACGCCGAAGTTGAAGCGTATCCCGGCACGCGCCTCGCCGATTTCCGGATCGAGTTGGTCCGCGCTCAGATCCATGTAGCGATACTCGGCAAACACGCCGACCATCGGGCTGAAGTCATAGGAAATGCCACCTGTCGCCTGCAGGCCATCGCCGAAATCACCGATGTCGACATAGCCGACTTCCACATAGCCAGCCAACTGCGGCAGCAGATAGCCGCTGCTGCCAATATGGACGCCATAGCCATCCTCATCGACATCGTCCGCCGTCAGGTCCGCCGGCAGATCGTTCAGCTCGCCTTCGACGTGGATGTATTCGACCCGACCGTACAATGGCCAGTCGAACGGCAGGTAGCCGATACCGGCGCGGACGAAATCGATGTCCAGATCCACAGCATCACCGTCAACGTTGGCGATGTCGTCATAGGTATTGGCTTGGTACTCGGCTGTGAAATACGCCTGGTCAATGAACTGGAACTCGCCCTTGATGCCGTATCCGTCTCCATCGTCGACCTCACCGGCTTCGGTGTCGATGTCCGAATAGGGGACGTAGTATCCGTCGAGATGCGTGCTGATCGGTGCCGCGAGGACCAGGCCTGGCGACAGCAGCAACAGGCCGGCAGCGAACGTTCTGGCGTGAGTCATGACAGCTCCTTGAGTCGGGGGGGAAAGCGGCGGTGGGCGAATGGAGACGCCGCAACAGTCGTGGCCCGCGTCGTGCGGATCCTCCCTGTAGCCGCCGCGCGTACTATCGCGGCGCATTCTGAATTCGGACTGAATTCGCAGGCGCTTGCCGGACACGCATCGGAGCTGTTCGAGTCGTGGCACTTCTTCCCGCGTTCCGGACTAACCGCAGGCCTGAACCGAAACGACAGTGGCGCCGATGACGCGCGGCCCGGCTTTGCGCCCACGCCATTCGCCCCCCCAACAAAAAACGGCCCGTGAGTACGGGCCGTCTCTTGTCATGCCTTGGGTCGCTTGCCTTACTTCGGCGCTGCCGGCGTATGCAGCGGGCTGGGCTGCAGCGAGAAATACCGCGACAACACCCGAATATCGGCATCGCTCAGATTCGCGGCCTGCGCCGACATCACCGCGTTCTTGCGCTGCCCGTTGCGGTAGGACTTGATCGAGTGCTCGAGATAGTTCGCATACTGGCCGGCCAGAATCGGATAGTTTGGTGCGATCGGCTTGTCACCGTGCTCGCCATGACAGGCGGCACAGACGGTCACCAGTTCATCGACGCTCCTTTGCGACGCAGCGTCCTCGTGATGTTCTTCGGCAGCCTGCGCAAAACCCGCGGACAGGCCCAGCACCAGCATCAATAAGGTCTTCTTCATGGGGCCCCCGTTCACTTGCCGACAGCGCCGTCAGCCGGCGCTGTCGACAGGAATGCCGCGATGTCCTGAATGTCTTCGTCGCTCATGCTCGACGCCTGCGCACCCATGGTCGGATGCTGACGTTCGCCCGAGCGGTAGGCCTTGAGCGCGGTGACGATGTACTCCGCACTCTGGCCGCCGAGCTTGGGTACACGGTAGGTCGGATACACATTGTTGTAGCCGGGGATGCCGTGACATCCGAAGCAGGTTTCAGCTTTGTCGCGGCCGGCTTCGCTATCACCGGCGGCTACGCCTTGCGCAGACCAAAGCGCGACGACGGCGAAGGTCGCCCATCGCAGGGCTTTCATCGTGGAGGACTCCTGGATACATGCGCGGAACGCGCCTTTTCGGTCGCATATGGTCTGGGAAAGCGGCTGCCGAGTCAATGGATTGGCAATGTCGTGCGAGCCATGAACGCCCATCACGCCGGGCAAGTCTGGACGTGCCGACCCGCAATCCGCACACTGCCGTCTGCCGGTCAGGCGGATGTACGCAAACCGGCCCTACGCAGCCCCTTCCAACATCAGACCGACAACGGCATGACCGAACTCCCGGAAAACCTGGTGATGCGCCTGCCGATCTCCGCCATTGCCGCCGCAGCGCTGGGCCTGTTGATCGTGGCGCTGGCTCTGAACGTGTCGCGGCTGCGCTTGCGCCTGCAGATTTCCTTGGGCGACGGGGAACGCCCGGAACTGTCGCGTGCCATTCGTGCGCATGGCAACACGGTCGAGAACGCGCCGCTGTTCCTGGTGCTTTGCCTGCTGCTGGAACTCACCGGCAGCGGCGCCTGGCTGGGCTGGGTCACACTGCTGTTCGTACTCGGTCGATACGTCTACGCCTGGGGCATGCTGCGACGCAGCTTCTCCCGCCAGCGGCAGATCGGTGCGCTGCTGAGCTATCTGATCATCGCGGGAATGTCGCTCGCCCTGTTATCGCGCCTGGCCTGATGAGCAGCTCCGGGGAGGGCCTGGCCGCGGCGCGCGCGCAGGAAGTCGCGGCGGTCGATCTCGGTTCCAACAGTTTTCACATGCTGGTGGCGCGCGCGCGCGGCGATGAGATTCAGGTCATCGACCGCCTGCGCGACTCCACGCGCCTGGCCGCGGGCCTCGATGAGGAACGCAAGCTTTCGCCGCAGGTGCAGGAACGCGCTCTGGCCTGCCTGGAGCGCTTCGGTCAGCGCCTGCGGCATATCCCGCCTTCACAGGTACGCGCCGTCGGCACCAACACCATGCGTGAGATGCAAGGTGGCGAGGCTTTCCTGTCCGCTGCCGAAGCGGCGCTGGGCCACGAGATCGAAATCATCTCGGGCGTGGAGGAAGCGCGGCTGGTCTTCGGCGGCGTTACCCACGGCCTGGACGGCGCGCAGAGCCGGCGTCTGGTAGTGGATATCGGCGGCGGCAGCACGGAGCTGATCATCGGCCGCGACAACGAGCCGAAGCTGATGGAAAGCGTGTCGCTGGGTTGCGTGGTGCATACGCAGCGCTTCTTCGCCGATGGCTCGATCAACAAGCGCAACTTCAATGCCGCGCGCCTCGCGGCGCGCGTGGAACTGGAGTTTCTCGAAAAGACCTACCGCGATGCCGGCTGGGATCTCGCCCTGGGCGCCAGCGGCACCATCCGCGGCGTGTGGCGGGTGATGCGCGCACAGAAGTGGGCCGAGGACGAGATCACCCGCGAAGGCCTGGAAAAAACCGTCGAGCTGCTGCTCAAGACCGGCAAGATCAGCAAGATCGATTTCGATGGCCTGCGCGAAGATCGGCGCCCGGTGTTTGCCGGCGGCCTGGCGGTGCTCGCCGGCGTCTTCGATTCACTCGGCATCGAACGCCTGCGCACCTCCGACCGCGCCCTGCGCGAAGGTCTGGTCTACGATCTGCTGGGACGGCTGTCCGATCACGACGTGCGCGCCGACAGCGTGGCGGCCGTGGGCCGACGCTTCGGCATCGACGCCCAGCATGCCCAGGCCGTCGCGGAGACCGCGAGCGAGGCCTTGTCCCAGGTCGCCGCCAGTTGGAAGCTGGATAGCAAGGAATGCCGCCGCCTGCTCGGCTGGGCGGCAGGCTTGCACGAGATCGGCCTGTCGATCGCGCATTCCTCGTACCACAAACACGGCGAATACATGCTGCGCCACGCCGATCTGCATGGCTTTTCGCAGACCGACCAGCGTCTGCTCGCCGCGCTGGTGCGCCTGCATCGCGGCAAGATCGCCGTCGCGCTGTTCGACGAACTGCCGGCCCAGTGGCGCGAACCCTTGCGCCGCCTCACGGTGATCCTGAGGCTGGCCTATCTGCTGAACCGCTCGCGCATGCACGACCAGCGGCCACGTTTCGTGTTGACCGCAGGCCGTCGCAGCCTGGAACTGCGCTGCCCGCGCGGATGGCTGGAACAACACCCGCTGACGCGCGCCGACATCGAGCGCGAGCAGGAACTGCTCAAAGTCATCGACTTCAAACTGTCGGTGGATTGAACGGCCCGGGGCGACTTCGATCCGAGGAGCCAGGACGCGCTTCGCGATTCAGACCAGATCGCCGTCCAGCAATCGCTGTTGAACCGCAACGTCCTGCACATGGTCGGCACGGTGGTAGCCGCCGTCGGGCTGCAAATGCCAGCTTTGCGCGGTATCGGCCAGATAGGCCTGCAAATGCGTTATCAGGCGCTGTCGCAGCTTGTCGTCGAGTATCGGCGTCGCGATCTCGACGCGGCGATAGAGATTGCGTTCCATCCAGTCGGCGCTGGAGATCCAGACCTCGGGTTCACCGGCGTTCTCGAAATGGAACACGCGATGGTGTTCCAGGAAGCGGCCGACCACGGAACGCACACGAATGCGATCCGATACGCCGGCAATGCCGGGTCGCAGCGAACACATGCCGCGCACGATCAGATCGATTTCCACACCGGCCTGTGAGGCGCGATACAGGTTACGGATCAATTCCGGTTCCACCAGCGAATTCATCTTGGCGATGATTCTTCCCGGGTGGCCGGCGGCGACGTGCTCGATCTCGCGGTCGATGCGTTCGACCATGCCCTTGAACAAGGTGAACGGCGACTGCAGCAGCCGTTCCATCTTGTTGACCTTGCCCAGCGAGGTGAGCTGCAGGAAGACGTTGTGCACGTCCTTGCAGATCTTCTGGTCGTAGGTGAACAGGCCGTAATCGGTGTACAGCCGCGCCGTGCGCGGGTGGTAGTTGCCGGTGCCCAGATGCGCGTAGTGACGCAGACCTTCTTCTTCCCGCCGCACCACCAGTATCATCTTGGCGTGGGTCTTGTAACCGACGATGCCGTAGACGACATGTGCGCCGACGTCCTGGAGCTTTTCGGCAAGGTCGATGTTGTCGGCCTCATCGAAACGCGCGCGCAGTTCGACCACCACCGTGACTTCCTTGCCGGCCTTGGCGGCCTCCATCAAGGCATCGACGATCGGGCTCTTGGTGCCGGTGCGGTACAGGGTCTGCTTGATCGCCAGTACGTTCGGATCGCGTGCGGCCTGGCGCAGGAATTCGACGACCGGGACGAACGAATCGAAGGGGTGGTGCAGCAGCACGTCGGCGTCGCGCACCGCGGAGAAGATGTCCTCACGCTGCAGCTGGCGCGGTACGCGCGGCACGAACGGCTGGAACTTCAGATCGGGCCGGTCGACCAGATCGGGGAGCGCCATCAGGCGATTGAGGTTGACCGGACCGTTGACCTGATACACGTCCGCCGGGTCGAGCTGCACGGTCTGCATCAGATACTGCCAGAGATGATCCGGGCAGTTGTGTGCAACTTCCAGACGTACCGAATCGCCCCACTGGCGCTGCGATAGTTCGCCTTCGAGCACCTCCAGCAAATCCTCGGCTTCTTCGACATCCACCAGCAGATCGCTGTTGCGGGTGATGCGGAACTGGTAACAGCCGGTGGCCTCCATGCCTGGAAACAGGTCGTCCACATAGGCGTGGATGACCGACGACAGGAACACGAAGTCGTGCGGCCCGGTGCCCTTGATCTTGTTCGGAACCTGGATGATCCGCGGCAGCGCGCGCGGCGCCTGCACGATCGCGAAGCCGCTGTTGCGGCCGAACGCGTCCTTGCCGTGCAGGGAAACGATGAAGTTCAGCGACTTGTTGAGAATCCGCGGGAACGGGTGCGCCGGGTCCAGCCCCAGGGGCGACAGCACCGGCAGCAGTTCGTCATGGAAGAACTGCCGTAGCCAGGCATCCTGCTGCGGGGTCCACGAGGAACGGCGCAGAAAGCGAATGTGCTCTTCATCCAGGGCCGGAACCAGAACCTCGTTGAATACGCGGTATTGCTCGTCGACCAGGGCATGCGCGCGCTGGCTGATATCGCGCAGCAGGTCGATCGACGAGAGCCCATCGGCGCCACGCTGGTTCTGCCCCAGTTCCACGACTTTCTGCAGTCCGGCCACGCGAATCTCGAAGAACTCGTCGAGGTTGGAACTGGAAATGCACAGGAACTTGAGCCGTTCCAGCAAGGGCAGCCGCTCGTCCTTGGCCTGCTCCAGCACGCGCTGGTTGAACTCCAGCAACGACAGCTCGCGATTGATGAACAGCTCCGGATTCAGCGGCTCGGCGCTGTCGGAAACGGGTTCGGCTTGACGGGCGGCGATGCTCGGGGCGTCCATGTTGCTCATGCGGTCAGGGTGGGGCACGGCTGGATCGGAAGCCGGACCATTCGGCGGTGAATCCGGCAATCAGTCTACGCCTTGCCCGGGACCGGCTCAGGCGGCGCGGTCGACGAATACCGCGCGCTCCGGGTAGTCGGTGAACACACCATCGATACCGAAACCGCGCAGCTGTTCGATGTCGTCCTGATAGTTGACGGTGTAGACATAGACCTTGAGTCCGCGCGATCGCGCATCGGCTACCAGTTCCGCGTCAACGAAGTCGGAGGCGAGATTGATCGCCACCGCGCCGATTTCGGTGGCGCAGGCCGCCAGATCCAAGGGCACGCCGCACAACAGCACGGCCGTCGGAATCATCGGCGCCAGGCGGCGGAATTCGCGCAGTTCGCGCAGGTGAAACGAGGACACCAGGAACTGATCCGGCACCCAGCCGCGCTGGTCGACGTACTCGCGCAACACCGATGCCACCGCGGCGGCAGTGCCACCGAAGGACTTGAGCTCGATATTGACCCCGACCCGACGGTCGATGTGATCGAGCATTTCCTGCAGCGTCGGGATCGTTTCACCACGACCGGCATCGAGCTGGCGGATTGTTTCCAGCGACTGTTCGAGCAGGCGGCCCTGGCCATCGGTGGTGCGATCGAGCCGGTCGTCATGAAACACCAGCAGCGTGTCGCCGTGGCGTTGTACGTCGAATTCGACCCATTGCGCGCCGAGACGTACGGCGGTGTCCATGGCGAGGCGGGTGTTTTCCGGAGCGTGGCCCGAAGCGCCGCGGTGTCCGATGGACAGAAATCCGCTGGGCGCGCCAGCGGCAAGCTCCTGGCGGGTCTTGAACGGAATCGGCATTTTCAACAAGTCATCCATTTGCGTTACCGCCCCATACTGAGTGGGAAATAATGCAGTTTCGTGACCGTGGCAGCCTTCAGCAAGCGCTTTTTCGGCGATTTTGTCCCGGAAACTCAGGGCGCCGTGAGAATCTTCATCGCGTTGGTACCGCCGGGTCCGGTGAAATCGCCCTTGGTCAGCAGAACCCGGTCGCCACTGGACAGCACGCCGCGCGCGGCGAGCATTTCCATCGCCTCGGTGGTCGGCTTGAGCGTCTCCAGCGCAGTCGGGACGAACGGCACCGGGTGCACGCCGCGGCACAAGGCCATGCGGCGCAAAGTGGCGACGTGCTGGGTCAGCGCATAAATCGGTATGCGCGTATCGGTGCGCGACATCATCAAGGCCGTGGCACCGGATTCGGTCAGCGCGACGATCGCCTGGGCGTGCATGTGGCGCGCGGTCCAGCTGGTCGCCATCGCGATCGCCTCGTCGGTCTCGCGGAAATGCGAATCCAGATTGATCGCATGGCGCTCCGTGACCAGCTCGGCCGCCTCGGCGCCCTGGCAGACCCGGACCATCGCTTCGACCGTCTTCACCGGATACTTGCCGGTGGCGGTTTCGGCCGAGAGCATCACCGCGTCGGTGCCGTCCATGACGGCATTGGCCACGTCCAGTACCTCGGCACGCGTGGGGATGGGATTGTTGATCATGGTTTCCATCATCTGCGTGGCGGTGATGACCATGCGGTTCTGCTCACGCGACTCACGGATGATCTTCTTCTGCCAGCCCGGCAATTCGGCATCCCCGATCTCCACGCCCAGATCGCCGCGCGCGACCATCACCACGTCCGAGGCCGCGACGATCGCGGACAGTTCGCTCAGCGCTTCGGCACGTTCGATCTTGGCCACCAGAGCCTGGCGTCCGCCGGCCGCGGTGATCAGTTCGCGCGCGTCGATCATGTCCTGCGCGCTGCGTGGAAACGAGATCGCGATGAAGTCCACATCCAGTTCGACGGCGTGCTTCAGATGTTCGCGGTCGGCGTCGGTCAGGGCGGCCGCGGACAGACCGCCGCCGAGCTTGTTGATGCCCTTGCGGTCCGACAGCCTGCCGCCGAGCACGACTGTGCACTGGACACGCGAGCCGCGCACCGAATCAACCTTGAGCGTGATCGCGCCGTCGTTCAACAGCAGCGTGTCACCGGCGTTCACATCGCGTGGCAGGTCCTCGTAGGCGCAGCCGACCACCTCGGCGGTGCCCGCGGTTTTCGGCCAGTGCGTGTCGAGCGCGAAGGGCGCGCCTTCCTCGAGTTCGACATGGCCGCCGACGAAACGCTCGATCCGGATCTTGGGACCCTGCAGATCGGCGAGGATGCCGACGTGCCGCTGCAAGGACTCACCGACACGGCGTACTGCCGCGACCCGAACCGCCTGATCCTCGGGCTTGCCGTGCGAATAGTTGAGTCGCACCACGTCCACGCCGGCGGCGATCAGACGGTGCAGGACGGCCGGATCATCGGTAGCCGGTCCGAGGGTCGCGAGAATCTTGGTGCTGCGTGGCGGCGGTGTCTGCATGCCACCGCATTCTAGGCCGATCATTGATGATGTATAGAACCCGGCAGTTCAGGTCGCGATAATCGGCGTCCGACCAACCCCACGAGCACTTCATCATGACTTCAAGTCTGCGACTCGGCACGCCGCTGTCCCCCGACGCGACCCGCCTGATGCTGCTCGGCGGCGGCGAACTCGGCAAGGAGGTGCTGATCGAGGCGCAGCGGCTCGGCGTGGAGACCATCGCGGTGGACCGCTACGCCGACGCGCCGGCGATGCAGGTGGCGCACCGGAGCTACGTGATTCCGATGCTCGACGGCGCCGAGCTGCGCCGCGTCATCGAATCCGAGAAGCCCGACTACGTCGTGCCCGAGATCGAGGCGATCCACACCCCAACGCTGCTGGAACTGGAAGCGGAGGGCTATCACGTGATCCCCACGGCGCGCGCGGCGCGGCTGACGATGGACCGCGAGGGCATACGCCGGCTCGCCGCCGAGGAACTGGGGTTGCCCACCTCGCCTTACCGATTCGCCGGCGACAAAGCCGAGTATCACGCGGCCGTGGAAGCGCTGGGCCTGCCCTGCGTGGTCAAGCCGGTGATGTCGAGTTCCGGCAAGGGCCAGTCCCTGCTGCGCGAACCGGCCGATATCGACCGAGCCTGGAACTATGCGCAGGCCGGCGGCCGTGCCGGCGCGGGGCGCGTGATCGTGGAAGGCTTCGTGCCGTTCGACTACGAGATCACCCTGCTGACGGTGCGCAGCGTTTCGGGCACGCGCTACTGCGATCCCATCGACCACTTGCAGGTGGACGGCGACTATCGCGAATCCTGGCAACCGCATTCGATGTCGGCGCTGGCGATGCAGCGCGCCTGCGCCGTCGCCGAGCAGATCACCGGCGCGCTCGGCGGGCGCGGCCTGTTCGGCGTGGAGCTGTTCGTCAAGGGCGAGGAGGTGCTGTTCAGCGAGGTCTCGCCGCGCCCGCACGATACCGGCCTGGTCACGTTGATTTCGCAGGACCTGTCCGAGTTCGCGCTGCACCTGCGTGCCATCCTGGGTCTGCCGATTCCTTCGCTGCGCCAGTTCGGGCCGTCGGCCTCCTGCGCGATTCTGGTGGAGGGCGACCGCAAGGCACCGCATTATTCCGGTCTCGAAGCGGCGCTGGCCGAACCCGACACCCAGCTGCGGCTGTTCGGCAAACCGGAGATCGTCGGTCGCCGGCGCATGGGCGTGGCGCTGGCGCTCGGCAATTCCATCGACGATGCGCGCGCGAAAGCGCGGCGGGCAGCGGCGGCGATACGGGTCGGCTAGAACCTCTCAGCGCGTCTCCAACCAGAACGTAACCGGACCGTCATTGATTAGAGACACCTGCATATCCGCGCCGAAACGACCGCAGGCCACATCACGATGCTCGTCGCGCGCGCGATTGACGACGTCGGCAAACAAGCGCCGCGCCGCGTCCGGTGGCGCGGCCGTCGTGAAACTGGCGCGCGTGCCCCGGCGCGTATCGGCCGCCAGCGTGAACTGCGGCACCAGCAACAACCCGCCACCATGTTCACGCAGGCTGCGGTTCATGCGTCCGTCCGCGTCGGTGAAGACGCGATAGCCCAGCAGACGTTCAACCAGACGGCGTACATCGGTCTCAGCATCGTCGGGACGTACACCCACGAGTACCAGCAGGCCGGGACCGATAGCGGCGATACGTTCGCCGTCGACGTCCACCGCTGCGGAGCGCACTCGTTGTAGTAATCCGATCATTCCTGAATTCGTCCCTGTTGGTCGGGCCTGCGTAGGAAATTCCCTACAGGCCGTGTCGTCACCATCCGACTGTACTTGCACGGGCCCGCGCCCATACTGACATCAGAGTCACCAAGGATAAGGACGCAGGGATGGGTCCGGTGACTTCTCCAGGGATGGAATCAGCGCAGGAAGCGCGCTAATACCGACCGACCGTCAGGCAAGAGGCCCAACGGTCGGTTTTTTCGTGGTGTCGGCGCCGGCGTTCGGATTTTGCGCGAAAAGTCCTACAACAAACATCGGCGCTGTCCGACTGTGTTGCCGCGATGGCGCGATCACAATGGCCGCAAGTCGCCAAGGACAAGGAGCACACGGAGGTTCAGGCGACAACCGCAGGATGCGGACAGGATTCGCAGGACAGCTTGAAAACGAACCGGCCATCGACAGGGAATTCGATGGCCGGTTTTTTCGTGCCCGGATGCTCTCTGGGACGATACCGGAAATGACCTACAGCAAATGTCGTCCACGGCCGACTGCGTGACCACCCCGATACTCGCAACATAGGCTCACGGTTGCCAGGGACGAGAACGCAGGGAAGGTCGGGCGACCGCTTCCAGGGAGGGAGCCAGCGCAGGATGCGCGAATCGCAGAACCGAGTGCCGAACAGGAGTTGGCGCTCGGTTTTTTTGTGGCCCGCGATCGTGGAACAGCGTCAGCAGCCGGCGGACATTCCAGCGGCGCACCGCTTCAAAAGCGTCCGGGCTGATTTAGGCGGCCGCTGCCTCTACAATCCCGCACCCATGAAACTGCGTCTGGCGCGTTGGCTGTTGATGCTGAGCGGCTATCTGCCGCTGCCACTGCTGCATGCCTGCGGCTGGCTGGTCGGACGGGTGCTGTGGTGGATTCCCAACAAGCTGCGTGCCATCACCCTGCAGCATTTGAGGCTTTGCCTGCCGGAACTCGATGACGCGCAGCGGCGACGGATCGCACGCCAAAGCCTGGGGCACATGGCGATGGCGGTGCTGGAGGCCCCTGCGATCTGGTTCGGCCCGCAAGGCAGACTGCGCACCTGGCTCAAGGATCCCGCCGCCGAGGCGGCATTGCGCGGCGCCTGCGCCGACGGCGGCACCATCGTGCTGTGTCCGCACTTGGGCGCCTGGGAACTGGCGGGCATGTTCTGCGCGGCGCAGGGGCAGATCACCTCACTGTACAAGCCGCAGAAAGGGGTGTTCGATCAGCTGATCCTCGAAGGCCGCCAACGGCTCGGTGCGCGGCTCGTCCCCACGATCGGCAGCGGCGTCAAAGCCTTGCTCGAAGCCCTGCGCCAGGGCGAGATGATCGGCGTGCTGCCGGACCACGATCCACCGCCCGGCGCCGGCGTGTTCGCCCCGCTGTTCGGCATCCAGGCGCACACCACGGAACTGGTCAGCAAGCTCGCCGCACGCACCGGCGCACCGGTGTGGTTCTGCTATGCGGAACGTCTTGCGTTCGGCCGCGGCTTTCGTCTGCACGTGATGCCGGCGCCTGACGGCGTGGCCGACAAGACCCAGGGTGTCACCGCGATGAACCATGGCGTGGAACAATGCCTGCGGCACCTGCCCCAGCAATACTGGTGGAGTTACAAGCGCTACCGACGACGCCCGCCGGGACAGCCGGACTTCTATGACGAGGGCTGAAGGTCCGCGGACGCTCCCCGGAATCGTCGATGCCGAGTAAGCCTTTTTGCAATCAAGACGGAACCCGGAACGAAGATCCGGGTCCGAATCCGCATCCAGCACACTACAAGGACGCAAACAATGGACGGTGAAATCCTCATCGAGGCCCGCCATTTGTCGCGCCGATACGGCCCGACACTGGCGGTTTCCGATGTCAGCCTGACGCTGCGCAAGGGCGAGATTCTGGGTCTGCTGGGCCCCAACGGGGCCGGCAAGTCCACAAGCATGAAGATGCTCTGCGGCTGCCTGTCGCCCAGTCAGGGCGAGGTCCTGATCAACGGGCAATCGATGCAGGCCAAGCCGGAAGCCGCGAAGCGCTCTCTGGGCTATTTGCCGGAACAACCGCCGCTGTATCCCGAATTCAATGTGGACGAGTATCTCGGCTACTGTGCCGGCCTGCATGGCATCAGCCGGGCCGAGCGTGCGGCCGCGGTGACACGCGCCAAGCAGGCCTGCGGCCTGACCCACATGGCCAAGCGCAACATCGCCAATCTGTCCAAGGGGTATCAGCAGCGCGTCGGTCTGGCACAGGCGATCATCCACCGGCCGCCGGTGATCGTGCTGGATGAACCGACCGTGGGCCTCGATCCAATCCAGATCCAGGAAATCCGCGCGCTGATCAAGGAGCTGGGACGCGAGCATTCGGTGATCCTGTCCAGTCACATCCTTCCGGAAATCCAGGCGGTGTGTTCGCGCGTGGCGATCATCGACAAAGGCCGGATCGTCTTCGCCGAAGCCATGGACGTCATCCAGCGCGAGAGCTTCGGCTCCATCGTGCTCGGCCTGCGGCGCCCACCGGATCTCGCGGCACTGTCGGCCCTTCCTGAAATCATCGGTGTGGAAGCGCTCGGCGAGCAGCATTTCAGACTGCGCTGCGCGCGCGAAGCCGATCCACGCGAGGCCATCGTGGCCGAAGCCGCCAGGGGCGACTGGGGTCTGATCGAACTGCGGCCCGAGGTACGCACCCTGGAAGAGATCTTCATCGAAAAGACATCGGGCGACGTGCTCGCGGAGGCGGCTTGACATGGGCAACACACTGACGATCGCCAGCGCCGAATTCCGTCGCATCTTCGTCTCGCCGCTGGCTTGGGCGGTACTCGCGGTACTGCAGATCATCGCCGGCTATGTGTTCGCGGTGACGCTGTACCAGATCAGCGCCAATCCGACGGCGCTCAACGATTTTCTTGGTGTCTCCGACTACGTGGGCGCCAACATCTTCGGCTTCATGACGGTGCTGTATCTGCTGGTGATGCCGCTGATGACGATGCGCGCGTTTTCCGAGGAGCGAAAATCCGGCTCGATCACCTTGCTGTTCTCGGCGCCGGTGTCGCTGAGCCAGATCGTGCTCGGCAAATTCATGGGCCTGTTCGGCTTCATGCTGGTGATGCTGCTGCTGGTGGCCCTGATGCCGCTGTCGCTGATGTTCAGCACCGACCTGGACCTGGGACGCATCGCCGCCGGCCTGTTCGGCCTGTTGTTGATGTTGATGGCCTTCGGCGCGGCCGGTCTGTTCGTGTCCACCCTGACCAAGGAACCGACGATCGCCGCGATCGGCGGTTTCGGTCTGTTGCTGCTGGTATGGCTGGTCAATGTCATGGCGTATCAGGAAGGGGCCTACGCCGAGGTGTTCAAGCAGATCTCGCTGCTGTCGCATTACGAAAACCTGCGGCGCGGCGTGTTCAACACCTCGGATGTCACCTACTACCTGCTGTTCTGCGCCCTGTTCCTGTGGGGCTCGGTGCAGCGACTGGACATGGAACGCAACTGAGGACCTGTCCATGAACAAGAACCCACAACACAAGAAACCACATCTCTCGCAACACCTGCTGACGATCCTGCTGGTGCCGGCGATCATCCTCGCCCTGGGCTGGCTGGGCGTGCGCTATCAGACCGACTTCGACTGGACGGCCGGCAACCGCAATTCCTTGACCGAGGCCAGCGAGCGACTGCTGGACGCGATGCCCGACGAGATCGTCTTCACCGCCTACGTCTACCCGGATGGCGAGCAGCAGCGCCTGATCGAATCGGACCTGCGCCGCTACCAGCGTCTCAAGGACAATATCCGCATCGACTACGTCGATCCGAGCCGCAATCCGCAGCAGACGCAGGAAGCCGGCATCACCATGGCCGGCGAGGTGGTGGCCAGCTACCAGGGTCGCACCGAAACCCTGCGCGAACTCAGCGAACCGGTGGTCAGCGCCGCCTTGCAGCGACTCTCGGCATCGAGCGAACAGTGGATCGTATTCCTCGAAGGACATGGCGAACGTGCCATCGACGGACAGGAGCCGGGTGCCTTCGGTCGCTTCGCAGAGGCGCTCAAGAGCAAGGGACTCAAGGCGCGCGGCCTGAACCTGGCGGCCACCCCGACGATACCGGACAACACGTCCGTGCTGGTCATCGCCAGCCCGCAACGCGCACTGCTGCCGGGCGAGGTCGAGCTGATTCAGCAGTATGTGGACGGTGGCGGCAACCTGATCTGGCTGTCCGATCCCGACAGCGCGCCGATTCCCGGTCTGGCTGAAACATTGGGCGTGAACTGGCTCAGCGGCATCGCCGTGTTCCCCGACTTCCAGTACACCTCGGGCGATCCGGCTGTGCTGCTGGCCAACCAGTACCCGCCACACCCGATTACGCGGCAGCTCGCCTATATCTCCATGTTTCCGTACGTGCACAGCCTGGAGGCCAAGCCGGATTCGGGCTGGACGGCCTTGCCGATCGTGCAGACCGGGCCGGTCGCCTGGCTGGAATCGGGTGATTTGTCGCAGGCCGTGGACTTCGATCCCCAATCCGGCGATGTCGGTGGCCCGCTCAATGTGGCGATGTCGCTGACACGCAATGTCGAACCGCCTAAGGCCGACGTCGACGGCGACGAGTCCGAAACACCGAAAGCCCGTCAACAGCGAGTGATCCTGGTCGGCGACGCGGATTTCGCCTCCAACGTCTATTACGAGCAGGTCGGCAACAGCGAACTGTCGATCAACCTGGTGCAATGGGCAGCCGCGCGGGACAACCAACTCGACGTCAACGTACCCAAGGTGCCGGACAGTTCGCTGTACCTGCCCAACTGGTTGCTCTACCTGTTGGTTCTGGGCTTCGTGATCGTGCTGCCGCTGGCGCTGATCGTGTTCGGCGTGATCCGCTGGGCCGTGCGCCGCCGTCGCTGAGGACTGCCGATGAACCGCAAGTACCTCAATCTCGCACTGCTGGTGCTGTTTCTCGGGCTCGGCGCCGTCCTGTATTTCGGTGACGAACAGGACGAGGAAGAGACGCCGTTGACCGCGCTTGCAGCCGCCGATGTCGAGCGTGTGCAGATCGATCACCCGCAGCAGACGCCGACCGTGCTGGTCAAGCAGGACGGTGACTGGCGTCTGAGCTCACCGGTCGAGGCACGCGCCGACAACTTCGAGGTCAATTCGCTGTTGGCGCTGGCTGACACGCCCGTGCACAAGCAATTCCCGGCCGCCGGAACCGATCTGGCCGGGCTCGGACTGTCACCGCCGAAATACACGATCACGCTCAACAACCGCGTGATCGATTTCGGCGATACCGAGCCGCTGCAACACCAGCGCTATGTGATGCTGGACGACGAGGTGGCCCTGATCGACGATCTCGGCTCGGCCGCCTTCGACGAGGACCCGTCCGATCTCGTCGCCAAGACCCTGTTGCCGGACGGTGCACGGCTGAGCCGTATCGAACTGCCGAACCTGGTTCTGGTACGCAAGGACGATCGTTGGCAGTCCGAACCGGAGCGGCCCGAAGCCACTTCGGAGCGAATCGAAGCGCTGGTCGACGCCTGGTCGCGCGCACGCGCGATGTGGAACGAAGCGATACCGGAGACCGGAGGCGGAGACCCGCTCACACTGGTTCTGGAGGACGGTCGTCAGATTCACCTGATCGTGGCTGCGCGCGAGCCCCAGTTGATATTGGAGCGGCCGGACTACGGCGTGCGCTATCACCTGTCCAAGGCGCTGGCCGATGAGCTGCTGCGGCTGCCGCCGGCCACCGATGCGGCCGCCGATGAATCGGAGACAACGGAGGTAGCGCCGACTGCAGAGGAGCCCGATTAGAGATCGTGCGAATCCAGCGCCGACTGCAGATGGCGCTTCACACCGGGCCATTCCGATTCGATGATCGAGAACACCACGGTATCGCGATAGCTGCCATCCGCCAGGCGCTGGTGATTGCGCAGCACGCCGTCCTGCTTCGCGCCGAGCCGCGCGATCGCCGCGCGTGAGGCCCGGTTCATCCAGTGCGTACGAAACTCCACGGCGATGGTTTCGAGCGTCTCGAACGCATGCTGCAACAACAGCAGCTTGCATTCGGTATTGACGGCGCTGCGCTGCACGCGTTTCGCATACCAGGTGTAGCCGATCTCCAGCCGCCGGTTGCGCGCGTCGACATTGCAATAGCGGGTCGAGCCGACGATCTCGCCGGTGTCTTGCAGACGCACCACGAAGGGCAGGGCAAGACCGACACGGGCCTGCGCAAGCGCCGTGTCGATATAGCCGGCAATCGACTCCAGGCTCGGCACCGAGGTGTACCAAAGCCGCCACAGTTCGCCATCGCCCGCAGCGGCGACCAGCGCATGCGCGTGCGCGGGCGCCAAGGGTTCCAGACTGAGGGTACGTCCCCTCAGCAAAGTTTGCGGGTCGATCCATGAACTCATGCCGGCACCTCATTTCAAGCAGATGATCGCTGCACAATCGATGTGAGGAACGGCGCCTGCGCTATGCTGCGCCGCCGCCTTCCGCAAAGCCTGCCAGCTCCAGACGCACCGTGCCTGAATTGCCCGAAGTCGAAACGATACGCCGCGGCATCGAACCGCATGTGCTCGGCCGGCGCATCGAACGCGTCACCGTGCGCGACCGCCGCCTGCGCTGGCCGATTCCCGAGGATATGGAAGCGCGGCTTAACGGGCGCACCGTGCACGCCACCGCACGTCGCGGAAAATATCTGCTGCTGGACGTGGGCGAGGATCAGCTGTTGCTGCACATGGGCATGTCCGGGCGGCTGTTCGTGCTGCCCGCCAACGAGCCGCTGCACAAGCATGATCATCTCGATATGCTGCTCAGCGGCGATGTGCTGCTGCGCTTCCACGACCCGCGCCGCTTCGGCGCGGCGTTGCTGTGGCCCAAGAACGAGCCCGAGCATCCGCTGCTCAGCGCGATGGGTCCGGAACCGTTCGACGAGGCCTTCAACGGCGATTATCTGTTCCGGCGCTCACGCGGGCGCATCGCCGCGATCAAAACCTTTCTCATGGACGGCCGCATCGTCGTCGGCGCCGGCAACATCTACGCCGCCGAGGCGCTGTTTCGCGCCGGCATCCGCCCCTTGCGCGCGGCCGGCCGCGTGAGCCGTCGCGAATACCAGCGGCTGGCCGAAGCCACGCGTCAGACCCTGGCCGACGCGATCCGCGCCGGTGGCACCACGCTGCGCGACTTCTTCGGCGCGGACGGCAATCCCGGCTACTTCCAGCAGGATCTCTACGTTTACGGCCGTGAAGGTCTGCCCTGCCATGTCTGCGGCGCGATCATCCGCCACGCGGCGATCGGCCAGCGTTCGAGTTGCTGGTGTCCGAGCTGCCAGCGTTGAGCTGATTGGTTCCTTGGGGAAAAGCCGGGCACTTGGCACGATCTGTCATGAGCGGCGGTCAGCTGCTGGGCATACTCCCCGCGAACCGGGGGGAAACCGATGATCGATCCACTCGCGCAGCCGCTGACGCTGCCGTGCGGCGCGTGTCTGCCGAACCGTCTATGCAAGGCGGCGATGACCGAAGGCATGGCGGACGCCAAGCTGCGCGCCACCGAACGCCACAAACGCCTGTACCGAACCTGGTCACTGGGCGGTGCCGGACTGCTGCTCAGCGGCAATGTGATGATCGATCGCGAGGTGCTGGAGCGGGCAGGCAATGTCTGCCTCGACGTACGACGCGGCGTCAGCACCGAAGCGCTGCAGCGACTGCGCACCTGGGCGCAGGCCGGCACCGAAGGCGGCAATCATTTTTGGATGCAGATCTCGCATGCCGGTCGACAGTCGCCGCGCTATCTGACGCGACGTCCGCTGGCGCCTTCGGCGGTGAGCCTGGACCTGCTCGGCAACTACGCACGGCCACGCGCGCTCGAAGAATCGGAAATTCTGGATTTCGTGGACCGCTTCGCGCGGGTGGCCGAACTTGCGCGCGACACCGGCTTCACCGGTGTGCAGATTCACTCCGCGCATGGTTATCTGCTGTCTTCGTTTCTGTCACCGATCAGCAATCAGCGCAGCGACGCCTGGGGCGGTAGCCTGGAGAATCGCGCTCGCTTTCTGATCGAAACCCTGCGCGCGATGCGTGCGCGCGTCGGCGCCGATTTCTGCGTGGGCCTGAAGTTGAATTCGGATGATTTCCGCAAGGGCGGCTTCAGCAACACCGAGTGCCTGAAACTCGTCGAATGGCTCAATGCCGAGCAGCTGGACCTGCTTGAAGTCTCCGGCGGGACCTATGAGCAACCGCGCTTGCTGGGCTTCTCGGGCCGTGCCGATTCGGCCGTACCGGAGCGACCCAGCACGCGCCGGCGCGAAGCCTATTTTCTGGACTATGCCCGCGCGATCAAGGCAGTGGCCACGATGCCGGTGATGCTGACCGGCGGCTTCCGCTCACGCGCCGGCATGTGCGAGGCGATCGACGAAGGCGCCTGCGATGTCATCGGCCTGGCGCGTCCGCTGGCGACCGACCCCAAGGCCCCGTCCCGCCTGCTATCCGGCGAGATCGAAATGCTCGACACCTATGAGCAAGGGCTGCGCCTGGGTCGCACCAAATGGCTGTCGGGCGCCAGTCCGATTCTGCCGATCAAGCTGATCAATGTCCTCGGCAGCCAGGCCTGGGCGGGACAACAGATGCTGCGCCTCGCGGACGGTTTGGCGCCACAGCCGCAACACGGTGTGCTGTGGGCGTTCCTGCGCTATCTGCGTGATGAGCTCAGTGGCGCGGTACAGCTTTGGCGATCACGACGCGGGCTCAGTTGAGCAACTGCGGCACGGCGAGCCGGAAGGGCTTGATGGCGGCGTCGAAGCGTTCGGTGGAACCGATCACGGCCATCTGGAAACTGCCGTGCATGGTGCCCACCGGCGTTTCCAGTGGACAGGCGCTGGTGTATTCGAACTGTTCGCCGGGTGCCAGCGTCGGTTGATGGCCGACCACACCGGGGCCGCGCACATCCTCGGTCTGTCCCTGACCATTGGTGATGATCCAGTGGCGGCTCAACAACTGCACGGTCCTGTCGCCCTCGTTGCGGATCGTCACGTGGTAGGCGAACAGCCAGCGCTCGTTCTCGGGATCGGACTGTTCCTCGATATAGCGAGGCCGGACCAGAATGCGGATGCCACGGGTGACTGTGTCAGACATTCGAAGTTCGGTCCGGATCGATTCAGAACATGCCCAGCGCAAGCTGGGCGGTTTCGGACATCATCTCGCGCGTCCACGGCGGATCGAAAGTCAGTTCGACCTCTGCGTCCTCAACGGTCGGAACTTCGAGCAGCTTGCTGCGCACGTCATTGACCAGAAAATCACCCATACCGCAGCCCGGCGCGGTCAGCGTCATCTGCACCGAGGCACGGCGCGAACCGTCGTCCTGCTTGTCGAGCCGGCATTCATAGATCAATCCGAGTTCGACAATATCGATCGGAATCTCCGGGTCGTAGCAGGTCTTGAGCTGCGCCCAGCAGGCTTTCTCGACATCCTCGTCGCTGGCTTCCGCCGGAATTTCGACCATGGCCGGCGGCTCGCGCCCGATCACATCCGCGTCCTTGCCTTCGATGCGGAACATGTGGCCTTCGACCAGCACGGTAAAACTGCTGCCCAGGGCCTGTGTGACCGTGGCCTTGGCGCCCTCGGGCAGTTCCACCTTCTGACCGGACGGGACCAGCGCGGCGACGACATCGCGCGTCAGAGCGACTGTTTCCTGGGTTTCTTGCATCGTATGGAAATCGTTGATTCGAACGGTTTGCAGAGCCGAACAGTCTAAACCTCCGGCGTGGTGCCCGCATCCGCGTCACGATCTCGCGTGTAAGCTTCGCCAGCCCTGTGCCCCCGAACAAGGAGAATTCCAATGACCGTTGTTCCTAAACCCGCCACAACGTCGCGATTCGTCCTGACCCTGGCGGTCGCCGCCCTGTGTCTGAGCCCTGCGCTCGCACTGGCGCAGAATCCGCCGCCGATGCCCCCCCGCGCGATCTCGGTTTCCGGCAACGGTTCGGTACACACCCAGCCCGACCAAGCTTCCGTGAGCATGGCCGTGGACATCGTGAAGGCGGAATTGGACACGGCGGAGGCCTCGGTCAGCCGCAGCGTTCGCGATTTTCTGGCGGCTGCGGGCAAGCTCGGCATCAGCGACAAGGATCTCGCCAGCGGCGCGGTCAGTGTCCGGCCGGAGTACGTCTGGGACGAGGACACGCGCAAGCAGAAGATGGTCGGCTATCGCGTGCGCCGCGGCATTGAGGTGTCGCTCAAGGATCTGGGCAAGCTCGGCGATCTGCTGCAAGCCGCCACCGGCGCCGGCATCAACGAGATTTCCCCGCCGACGCTGGAATCCTCGCGCGCCAAGGCGCTGCAGCGCGAAGCCCTGGTCAAAGCCACGCAGGACGCGCAGGAGAAGGCCGCTCTGCTCGCCAAGACCCTGGGCGTGGCGCTTGGGCCGGTGCTTAGGCTGTCGGCGGACGACGGCATGAGCACCCCGCCGGTACCGATGATGAAGGCCTCGCGGATGGTCGCGGACTCGGCCGAGAGCGGCAATGCCGGCATGGGCATCTCCACCGGGGAGATCGAGTTCCAGGCCAATGTGCACGCGGAGTTCGAACTCCAGCCGTAGGAGCCAGGGCCGCGGCGGGCCCGATCGAGCGCGGCGCCTTTCGGCGCAGGCGCCGCGGTGCCATAATCCGCCGCTTTCTCCGCAGCAAGGGGCAGATCCAAGGTGGCCGAAAGCAAGGCGTTGGTTGGCGTGATCATGGGCTCGCGCTCCGATTGGGAGACGATGTCGCACGCCACCGAAATACTCGATCGGCTGGCCCTGCCCTATGAAGCCGAGGTGGTGTCTGCGCACCGCACGCCGGATCGTCTGTTCGAATACGCGCAGACGGCGCAGGCGCGCGGGCTGCGCGTGATCATTGCCGGCGCCGGCGGCGCCGCCCATCTACCCGGCATGACGGCCGCCAAGACCATGCTTCCGGTCCTCGGCGTGCCGGTGCAGTCCAAGGCCTTGTCGGGCATGGATTCGCTGCTGTCGATCGTGCAGATGCCGGCCGGCATTCCGGTGGCGACGTTCGCGATCGGCCGCGCCGGCGCGGTCAATGCCGCGCTGTTCGCCGCCGCGATGCTGGCCACCGGCGACACCGCCTTGGCGCAGCGCCTGCAACAATTCCGGGACGCGCAGACCCAAGACGTGCTCGACGCCGCGCAGCTGCCGTGAAGATCGGGATTCTCGGCGCCGGCCAGCTGGGACGCATGCTGGCCCTGGCAGGTTATCCACTGGATCTGGAATTCACGTTCCTCGATCCGGCCACGGATGCTTGCGCGGCTCCGCTGGGTACGCACCTGCACGCAGACTACGAGGACGAATCCGCACTCGCCCGTTTCTGCGAACAGATCGATGTGGCGACCTACGAATTCGAGAACGTACCGGCCTTCACCGCCGGCTTCGTCGGCGGCCTCAAGCCGCTGATGCCACATCCTCGTGCGCTGATCGCCGGTCAGGACCGCTGCTCGGAAAAGCAGCTGTTCACCTCCTTGGGCATTCCGGTGGCCGGTAACGTCTCGGTGGACAGCCTGGAACAGTTGCGGGCCGCGGCCCGGGACATCGGCACGCCCGGTATCGTCAAGACGCGGCGCTTCGGCTACGACGGCAAGGGCCAGAAGATCATTCGAGGTGAAGCCGATGTCGCCGCCGCCTGGGAATCACTCGGCTCCCGTCCACTGATCTACGAAGCCTTCGTCGACTTCCAGCGCGAAGTCTCGATGATCGGCGTGCGCGCCGCCGACGGCACCACCGCCTTCTATCCGCTGACCGAGAACGTGCACCGCGACGGCATTCTGCGTGTGTCCACCCCCAGAGCGCACGACGCGCTGCAGGCCCTGGCCGAGGACTACACGCTGCGCGTGCTGGAACATCTGGACTACGTGGGCGTGATGGCCTTCGAGTTCTTCGTGGTCGGCGATGAGCTGTACGCAAACGAAATTGCACCGCGGGTACACAACTCGGGGCATTGGACGATGGACGGCGCGGTCTGTTCGCAGTTCGAGAACCATCTGCGCGCGATCGCCGGGCTACCTCTAGGCGAAACCCGCCTGCGCGCACCGTGCGCGATGGTCAATTTCATCGGCGAGGTGCCGGCTAGCGATCAGCTGCTGGCGATTCCCGAGCTGCATCTGCACCTCTACGGAAAGACCCCGAAGCCACTGCGCAAGGTCGGCCACGCCAATATTCTGGCGCCGGATCATCGAACCCTGCAGGACCGTGTTGCCGCCGTCGAACGGCTCTGCCGGAGCTGAGCGTTCGTCTCAGTCCGCTTGCTGCAAGCGCTTGAGGCTGCGCTGAGCCTCTTTCCAGAGTGCGTCGTAAGCCAGGTTCGCCACGTGCAGGCCCGGCGCGTAGGTTGCCAGCGGCGCACGGTATTCGCCCATGCGTTCGACCATCGAGGAGTACGGAATCGAGGTTCGACAGGCACCGGCCATCGCTGGCGGGGGATGGTCGAGCAATTCGTTGTGGAGATGACGACGACGGTCGACCATTGAGTAGAACGGCTTGAGCTTGGTCTCGTCCAGGTTCTTGCTGCGGAAATAATCACGCAACTGTTCCAGCGCCCGTACCGACAGATGCGTCGGCACCACCGGTACCAGAATCAGGTCCGAGGCTTCAAAAATCGCCTCTGCGAGGTGCGAGATCGTCGGCGGACAGTCCAACACCACCAGCTGGTACTGCTCCGAGAACGGCTTGAGCAGGCGGCTCAGGACCTGACGCGGCCGGTCCGCCTTCTTCATCAGCACGTCCAGCGAACGGAACGAGAAGTCGGCCGGAATCAGTGACAGCCGCTCGAAGGCCGTGGGCTGGACCAGCCGGCCCACCGGCGTGGAACCGTCGATCAGCTTGCGTGCCTTGGCGGCGGTCTCTTCGGCTTCCAGATACCAGCTGGCGGCACCCTGGGCATCCAGATCGAACAACAGGGTGTGCAGGCCGGACGCGGCGGCGAGACAGGCCATGTTGACGGCGGCGGCGGTCTTGCCGACACCTCCCTTGACGTTGTACAGCGCGAGCGTTTGCATCGTCATTGGTCGGATTTTATGGGACGCCGATCGAGCGGCTCAGGATGCAAAAGGTACATGATCGCCGGCGAATGCGATGCCGACACAGCCACCGCCGACATTGACCGCGGCGGTGGCGCTCATGATCGAACGCAGCACGGTGCGCCCATTCTGACGCCCCGCTTCGGCCAGGGCCTCGTAGCCCGGCATCGACAGCACGGCGTCGGGATCGCCACCATGGCAAATGCAGACGTAGCGGCTGCGAACACCGCCCGTCAATATTTGCCGGGTGACATGTCCGAACATGCGCTCGACTGCCGCCTCGAAGTGCCGCACCTTGGCCACCGGCCTGGTTTCGCCGCGCCAGGCATGCAACACCGGCTTGATGTCCAGCGCCGTGCCGACGGCATAGGTCATCCAGCCGACGCTGTTGTCGCCCTTCTTCATCGCGCGATTGCGCACGTAGTAAAGATCCTTGGGCACCATGTACGCACAGACACTTTCGGACAAGTCCTCGACACGCCGCCGAAGCTCGTTGGGGGCGATTCCCTCCTCGGCCAGCATCCGTGCCTCGGCCACCAGCACGGCGGTACCGCTGAACAGGGACTTGGAATCGACCACGCGCATCGCGAACGGTCCGCTGATCCCAGCCGCGGCGCGGACCGGCTTGTAGTCGTTGAGGATCGAAAACGAGGCCTTGGTCGCGTTCTCGAAGATCGGACTGCGCGTGGAACTGACGGTCAGCACCAGGGCGAAATCCTGGTCGATGACCACGCGTTCCAGGAACACGGCGCGAATCTGCTCGGCGCTATAGGGCACCGTTTCGGCATCCAGACCCTTGCTGGCGAGGCTTTCGGTATAGAAGCGCAGCGTCAGCTCTGGATCACGTTCGTCCACCAGCATTTCGTCACCGAGACGGATGCTGATCGGCAGTATTCGAATGCCGTGCTGTTGAATGAACTCCTGCGGCAAATCACAGGTGGCGTCCGCCACGACTCCTATGCGCATCTGGTTCTCTCCTCCCGATCTTATTCTTGACCGTCTCGGCGACGCGAAACACAGACCATCCCTGGCGCTGCAACGACCGGCGGAATCGAGACTACCCGATTTTCCCGGCTTGCCGTAGCCATGCGCGGCATCGCAGAGTACCGCTGTCCAAAATGCTCAAGGGGAAGCCCCGGATGGAATTCCAAGCACGCTCGCGGCCGCCTGCCGCCTGGCGATTTTGCATGCTGCTGCTACTTGCCATATCGCCGTCGGCCTGGTGCCTGTCCACGACCCTGCACGAGGCCGACATCGCCACACTGCAAGCGGAAATGGACGCCGGGCGGCTCAGCTCGCATGAACTGGTCGAGCATTTCCTGCGACGCATCGACGCCTTAGACCGACACGGACCCACACTCAACAGCGTCATCGAACTGAATCCGGACGCCCTGGCCATCGCCGATCGGCTGGACGCCGAGCGCCGCGAACACGGACCGCGCAGTGCGATGCACGGCATTCCGATTCTGCTCAAGGACAATATCGACACCGCTGACCGCATGCATACCAGCGCCGGTTCGCTGGCATTGATGAATGATCGGCCGAGCGAGGACGCGTATATCGTGCAGCGGCTGCGCGATGCCGGCGCGGTCATTCTCGGCAAGACCAATCTCAGCGAATGGGCTAACTTCCGCTCATCGCGCTCGTCCAGCGGCTGGAGCGGTCGCGGCGGCCAGACGCTGAATCCCTACGATCCGGCACGCAGCCCCTGCGGCTCCAGCTCCGGGTCCGGCGTGGCGGTCGCTGCCGGTTTCGCGGTCGTGGCGATCGGCACCGAAACCGACGGATCGATCGTCTGTCCCAGCAGCGTCAACGGCATCGTCGGAGTCAAGCCCACGATCGGCCTGGTGTCACGTCGCGGCATCGTGCCGATCTCGGCCAGCCAAGACACGGCCGGCCCGATGGCGCGCAGCGTGGCTGACGCCGCCGTCGTGCTGGCCGCAATCGCCGGACCCGATCCCGGAGACGCCGCGACCCAAGCGCTGAACCAACGCGCGATCCCCGACTACCCCGGTTTGCTGAAGGGGAATCATGCCTTGCGTGGCGCGCGCATCGGTGTTGCGCGCGATCTCGCCGGCTTTCACGAGGGCGTGGACGCGGTATTCGAGCAGGCCATCGTCGCCCTGCGTGCCGCCGGAGCGGTCATTGTCGATCCGGCGAATCTCGACTTGGACGAACGGCTCGGGGACGACGAATTCACGGTACTGCTCTACGAGTTCAAGGACGGGTTGGCGAACTATCTACAGACGCGCCCGGACGCGCCGCAGAACCTGGGCGCCCTGATTGCCTACAACCGGAGTCATCCGCAACAAGAGATGCCGTATTTCCGGCAGGAGCTGTTTCTGGCCGCCGAGGAAAAAGGAAACCTGGAGACGCCCGAGTACCTCGAAGCCAAATCACGCGCACAGCGCCTGGCGGGAGCGGACGGCATCGATGCGGTCATTCGGGAGCATCGCCTGGACGCCCTGATTGCACCGACCGTCGGCGCCGCCTGGACCATTGATCTTGTCAACGGCGACCACTATCCCGGTGGCAGCGCCTCGACGGCACCGGCGGTCTCGGGCTACCCGCACATCACCGTACCGGCTGGCTATCTGCACGGTCTGCCGATCGGAATCAGCTTTTTCGGGCCGGCCTGGAGCGAGCCCTCGCTGCTGCAGTTTGCGAACGACTATGAGCAGAAGGCGAACGTCCGGAAAGCGCCGATGTTGCCGGGCCCGGCTCCGTAAGGAAGTGATCGTGCACGAACTTGTCCGTTTCTCGCGCAAAGTTGCGGAGATAGGAAAAGTGTCGTGACTCAGCTTGGCGCCTTGACGACGCGAAGCGACTGCAAGGCCGTCGGCTGGATAGCATGGTTAGGCACCACTTTCATGCGAGTCTCCACGGTGGAAAACGCCTGTTATCTCCTGCGAAGTACAGGCAAAGCCGATTGCCCGACGGATCTCTGAGGTACGCCTCACGCCAAAGCCAGCTTTGATCAGTTGGCAACGCTTCGAATTGAATGCCCGCTTCCTGCAACTTCGAGACTGTGGCATCTAGTTGCTCTACTTCAAAGTAAACAACGACGCCGTGACCTGCTTTTTCCGGCGGGGCGGCGTGGAGCGAAAATGTTGCTCCTGATTCACACTCGAAACGTGCATACCGTGGCGGACTTGAGACTATTTGCTTGAATCCAAGCTGACGATAGAACTGAACTGCCAGTTCGAAGTCAGTGCACGGAAGTGTGACTTGATTGAGATTCATACCTGTGTTGCCCAACGCCGCGGTTCACCCCGGAACCACCGGTTAGATTACATGGGTTCAACGGCCCAATTGGCGTTCCTACGCGAATGAAAGTTTGTACTTCGCCCGGCCTTCGTCGTTGACGAACTTGTCTTCCACTGCGTTCTCCCATGCGAGGGCAAACCACCGCTGATCTGCAGGCTCGTAATTCACGGCTTGCAGGTTTATCTCGTCGATGGCTACGACGTTACCTGCGTCATCCGTGATCTGAACCTTTATTAGACGTCCAGATTACCCACCAACAGCGCGTACTTTTCAATGAATTCGCGACGCGGTTCAACGTGTTCGCCCATCAGCGTGGTGAACATCTGGTCGGCCGCCACCGCGTCTTCGATCTTGACCTGCACCAGGCGGCGTTGCTTGGGATCGAGCGTGGTCTCGCGCAGCTGCTCGGGATTCATCTCGCCCAGGCCCTTGTAGCGCTGAATGCTGAGCCCGCGCCGCGCTTCCACCAGCAGCCATTCGTAGGCTTCGGCGAAGGTAGTGACATTCTTGCTGCGCTCGCCACGCTGTATCGTCGCGCCATCACCGATCAACGCCAGGAATTCACGCTGTTGTTCGGCGATCCGCCGATATTCCGCACCAGCGAAGAACTCCGGCGTGAAGTTGATGGTATGCGTCAGGCCATGCGTCAGACGGGTCACACTGACGGCCGGGCCGTTCTGATCGGCCCGGGTTTCAACCTTGAAGCTGCCCCGTTCACGGCCGTGGTCATTGAGCCAGGCAGCCAGCTTTTCGCCCCAGGCTGGCAGTTCACCATAGGCCTCCGGCAGCGGTGCATTGGCTCGAATCGCTTCAAGCTGGAAAAGATCGTAACGACGCGCGATCTTCGACAACATGTTGTTTATATTGGAGTATTCGCTTACAAGCCGTAGCAGTTCATCGGCCTCGATCGCCTCGGCACCGCCGCGCGCGATCAACTTGGTATTGTTCAGCGCAGCCCGCATCAGGAAGTCCGATAGTTCTTCATCGTCCTTCACATAGGCTTCGCTCTTGCCGGATTTGAGCTTGTACAGCGGCGGCTGCGCAATGTAGATGTGCCCGCCTTCAATCAGGCTGTACATGTGCCGATAAAAGAAGGTCAGCAGCAGCGTACGAATATGTGCACCGTCCACGTCGGCGTCGGTCATGATGATGATGCGGTGATAGCGCAGCTTTTCCGGCTTCATCTCGTCGGCACCGATACCGCAACCCAGCGCGGTAATCAGCGTCCCGACTTCGACCGATGACAGCATTTTTTCCAGACGTGCTTTTTCCACGTTCAGAATCTTGCCTTTCAAAGGCAGAATCGCCTGAAAATGACGGTCGCGACCCTGCTTGGCCGAACCACCCGCGGAATCGCCCTCCACCAAGAACAGTTCCGACTTGGCCGGGTCCTTCTCCTGGCAGTCTGCAAGCTTGCCGGGCAGTCCGGCAATATCGAGCACGGACTTGCGTCGGTTGAGTTCTTTGGCCTTGCGCGCCGCTTCACGCGCGCGTGCGGCTTCGACAACCTTGCCACCAATGATCTTGGCGTGGCGCGGGTTCTCAAGCAGAAATTCCTTGAGTTTGTCGGTCACCACATTGGCGACGATCGGCGTCACTTCGCTGGATACCAACTTTTCCTTGGTTTGCGACGAGAACTTCGGATCGCGCACCTTGACCGACAACACCGCCGTCAGGCCTTCACGCGTGTCCTCACCGATCATCGTCACCTTCTCGCGTTTGGCCAATCCCTCGCTTTCGAGGTAATCCCCCAAAGTGCGTGTCAAGGCATTGCGAAAGCCGGTCAAATGAGAACCGCCGTCCTTCTGCGGAATGTTGTTCGTAAAGCAGAAGACGTTTTCCTGATAGGAATCGTTCCACTGAAGCGCGCATTCGACCCGTGTTCCGTCCTGATCCACGTCCACGTAAATGATGGAATCGTGCGCCGGCGTCTTGTTGCGATTCAGGTATTCGACAAAGGCCGCAATTCCGCCCTTGTATTCGAAGATGTCTTCCCGCGACTCGTCGCGTTCGTCACGCAGAACAATGCGAACACCCGAATTCAGGAACGACAGCTCGCGTAGCCGCCGGGCCAGGATCTCGTAGTGGAATTCGATGTTGGTGAAAACAGCCTTGCTGGGAAAGAACCGCACGCTCGAACCACGCTTGTCCGTAGCCTCGCCTCTTGCCATCGGCTCGAGCGGAACACCTTCCCGATACTCCTGATAGTGATGATAGCCGTCGCGATAAATGTCCAGACGCAGGTTTTCGGAAAGCGCATTGACGACAGACACACCCACGCCATGCAAACCACCGGAAACCTTGTATCCGCTGCCGCCGAACTTACCGCCGGCATGCAGCACCGTCATGATGACTTCTGCGGCGGATCGCCCTTCCTCCTCATGCACATCGACAGGAATGCCACGACCATTGTCCGTGACCAGCACGCTGCCCCCCGCCTGCAAAACCACGAGAATCTCGGTGCAATAACCGGCAAGTGCCTCGTCAATTGAATTATCGACGACCTCGAAGACCATGTGATGCAGACCGGTGCCGTCATCGGTATCACCGATATACATGCCGGGACGCTGGCGAACAGCTTCCAGTCCCTTGAGGACTCGGATGCTGCGAGAGTCGTATGTGTTGTCGTTGGAGGTCATAAAAAGCGGGCACGTTAAAGCGTCGATTATACCCCAGGCGGCCCTGCCCCCGCCGATCAAGCGGGGGAAGCCCCTCTTGATGTTCCCGGCCGGCGATCAATCGTCTCGGAAACAAACCTGCCCTTGTTCCACGTGGAACAATGTGCCTCCGAGCAATGCCCGCAAACCTGGATCGATCTGCAAGGCCGTAATAAAAAGCTGACCTTCGTAAGTCTTGAGAACGTCGACAAAACGACTTTGGAATTCCGATCCGAGTTCGGCTGGGAGGTCATCGATCAACAGTATCGGGGGCACGCCACGTTCGATTCGGATCAATTCGGCCTGTGCCAGCACCAAGGCCGCGATCAGCATCTTTTGCTGTCCGCGGCTCACATGATTGCGAACGCTGTGTTCACCGAAGCGAATCCGAAGTTCGGCGCGATGTGGCCCTTCAACGGTTTGCCGCATTCGTCGGTCACGATCGCGTCCAGCATCCAGGGCCTCTGCATAGCTGAGTTCCCGACGCCAACCTTGCTGGAGCTCGACGGTCCATCGCTCTATGCCGAGCAGGCGCCCTACGTGGTGGTTCAATATTGGCCGCAAACGTTCAAGATACGCGTTGCGCAGCTCGGCGACCTGCACGGCGGAGTTGATGAGGTCATTGTCCCAAGCGCGCACCAGCCGGTCGCTGGTGCTTTGTCGCAAGGCTTGGTTTCGTTGTCGCAAGGCTTGGTTTCGTTGTCGCAATGCGCGTTCGTAGGTCCGCCACACATTCAAGAATCGATGTTCCACGTGGAACACACCCCAATCCAGGTATCGCCGACGATAGCCCGGCCCGTCTTCCAGTAACCGATGCTGTGCTGGATCAATCACCTGAATCGGTAGGCGCTCCACAAGCTCCGCTCGCTTGGCCTCATGCGAATCGATGTGAATAGACGTTTGGCCGTTCTGCCAGCGCATTAGCATCGCTGAACCGGGCGTGCCTTCATCTGCGCTCTGGAGCCGGCCGCGCACGCCCCAATGCTTACCGGCAGGGCCGGCTAGCTCCCCAGCAGACGAGCCGCGAAACGACCGTGCACGACCCAACACAAATATGCTTTCCAGCAGGCTGGTCTTCCCGGCCGCATTGGCGCCCACAAAAAGATTGAGCCGCGCATGCGGCTCAATCGAATACTTCTCCAGACAGCGGAAATTCTGAGCCGCCAGGGCGCTTAACCACATTGCCTGACCGGTGATCAGAGTCGCATCGGCATCACGACGTAACGGCTGTCCCCATCGCTGCTCTCCTGAATCAGGCCGCTACTATCGGCAGATTTAAGATCCATGATGAAATCGTCGGTATCCATTACGCCCAGCGCATCCAGCAAATAAACCACATTGAAGCCGATCTCCAAGGGCGCACCGCTGTAGTCGACTTCCAATTCTTCCTCGGCTTCTTCGTGCTCCGGGTTATGGGTCTGCAAGCTGAGCTTATTGTCTTCAAGCTGCAGTCGAACGCCACGAAATTTCTCATTGGCGAGAATCGCGGCGCGACCCAGCGCCTGCCGCATACGTTCGCGATTGGCCGTGAGGCGCTTGTCACCACCTTCTGGAACCACACGTTCATAGTCTGGAAATCGACCGTCGATCAACTTGGATGTCAATCGAATCGTGTCGACATCAGCCTGAAACTGCCCATCGCCGATACGCATCTGCACGGTCTCGTCACTGCTTTCGAGTAAACGCTGCAATTCAAGCACGGTCTTGCGCGGCAGGATCACTTGCAGGTCATCACTGAAACCTGTGTCCATCATCACTTCACTCATCGCCAAGCGATGGCCATCCGTAGCCACAGCGCGAACTCGCTTGGGGCTGATGTGCAGAAGCAGACCGTTGAGGTAATAACGAACGTCCTGGGCCGCCATGGCGAACTGCGTGCGATCAATCAAACGCCGCAACACCTTCTGCGACATGGTCAGTGATTGACCACCTTCTGCGATTCCGAACGCTGGAAACTCTTCCGCTCTCAGCGTCGCGAGTGTAAATCGACTTCGACCTGATTTGAGGATCGCCTTATCCGCGCTGGCGTCTATCGTTATCTCCGCGCCTTCAGGAAGACCTCTGCAAATGTCGTAGAGCTTGCGCGCTGGAATCGTGGTTTTCCCAGGTTGGACTGTGCGTACACGGGCGCGACTGACCATTTCCAGTTCCAGGTCGGTGCCTGTGACAACAAGATCTTCTTCCCCGACATCAAGAAGCAGATTGGAGAGCACAGGCAAGGTCTGCCGCCGTTCGACAACGCCAATCACCGATTGCAGTGAACTCAGCAATTCGTTTCGCCCCACTTCGAGCTTCATGTGTGTTCCTGTTCGCTTAATAAATATCTTTTTATCTTGTAAGAAAGACAGTGATGATTAGCCCGGTGCCTCTGCCCTGCAAAACAAGAATAAAAGTATAAATAACAACGCCTTACTTCATTCAAAAACTGTGTGTAGCCAGCCTGCTCTAGGCTTGTACCGGCTGTGCATAAGTTGTGCGGCGTATGGGCCTTTTAATTTATACATCTGTTTGTCCACACCCTTGCGCCCAAGCTTATCCCTAGCCCGTAGGCGTTGCGAGCCTGCGCCGATCGAGGCGCGGAAACCGCCGGCACGAACTAGCCACCGAGCTGCCGAACCAGATTCTCCCAATCCTCACGCATGCGGATATCTTCGTCTTTCAGTTGCTTGATTCTGCGGCAGGCGTGGAGCACGGTCGTATGGTCTTTGCTGAAGGATTCACCAATTTCCGGAAGGCTGTGCTGCGTGAGCTCCTTGCACAGCGCCATGGCCATTTGCCGCGGCCGGGCAAGTCCACGGTTACGCCGAACGGATGCCAGATCGGCAACACGAATCTTGTAATAGCTCGCCACCGTGCGCTTGATGTTGTCCATCGTGATCATCCGCTCGTAGGACGAGAAGATGTCATTGAGCGTTTCACGAGCGAAGTCTTCGGTGATGTCGCGACCCAGGAAGCGCGAACTGGCGGCGAGCCGGTTCAGCGCGCCTTCGAGCTCTCGCACATTGGACCGCACCCGCTGTGCCACGAAGAATGCCACCTTTTCCGGAAGCGGCAATCCCAGGCCCTCGGCCTTCGACAGCAGGATCGCGACCCGCGTCTCCAGCTCAGGCGGTTCCACCGGAACCGTGAGGCCCCAGGTGAAGCGCGACTTGAGACGCATGTCGAGCCCGTCGAGTTCGGCCGGATAGCGATCGCAGGTCATCACCATTTGCTGGCGACCGTCCAGCAACTCGTTGAAAGTATGAAAAAATTCTTCCTGAGAACCGGCCTTTCCGACCAGGAAATGAATGTCGTCGATGAGCAGAGCATCGACTGACCGGTAGTTTTCCTTGAACGTTTCCGTGGTACCGCCGCGTATCGCCGAAATCATGTCGCGCACGAATTTTTCGGCACCCACATAGAGCACACGCGCCGCTGGGTTACGGTCGATCACGAAGTTCCCGATCGCGTGCATCAGGTGGGTCTTGCCTAGACCGGATTCACCATAGATCAACAAGGGATTGAAACGGGCGCCCGGGGCCTCGGCGACCTGTTCCGCCGCGGCGCGGCCCTGCGCATTCGATTTCCCCTGGATGAAGCTGGCGAAGGTGTAGCGCGCATCGACGCGGCCGACATAACGTGGCGCAGTGGACGGATCTTCCGTGCTCGGGGCCGGGTTGTTCTGCGGACCCTCGGTGGACCCCGAGACGGCGAGTTCGACCTGTGGCGCATCGTCGCCACCGACCCGCGACACTGTCAGCCGAATCACCGCCAGATAGTGCTCGCTGACGCGCGCCATCACCACCGGATTGGGTGCGAGCAGCAGCAGGCGCTCGCCATCGGAAACGGCACGCAAGGGCCGGATCCAGGTGGACAGTTCGCGATCCGAAAGTTCGCCTTCCAGACGCGTGAGACAATGACTCCATAACGCAGCCGACACAGCAGGCTCCGGGGCGATTCACGCATGGGAATGGCCGAGCAGTCTAATCCTTGATGGCTACGCTTATCCACAAGCACCCGACGACCGAGTGAGCACCTCGTGTCCCGACCTGAATTTTGGCCCAAACCGTGACCTTGCCGTGCTCTGGCTTAAGCGCTAAACTCCGCGACCTTTTTGACCCAACCCAACCGGGGCAGTGCCATGAAACGCACTTTTCAACCGAAAAATCTGCGCCGCAAGCGCACCCACGGCTTTCGAGCCCGTATGAGCACCCCAGGCGGTCGCTCGGTGCTTGCGCGCCGTCGTGCCAAAGGCCGTCAGCGGCTGATTCCGTAAGCCGATTCTTCCAATCCAGGCCTGCGCGCCGCGTGCAGCGGTTCACACCGCAAAGCCGCCTGCGCAAGCCCGCTGAGTTCAAAGCGGTGTTTGCGGCCGGCAAGCGGTTCTCGGGACAACATCTCGGGGCCGTGATCAGCGATTGCCCGGGACAGGAGCCGCGGCTGGGTCTGGCGATCGCCAAGCGAGCCGTGCCGCATGCGGTCGACCGCAACCGGATCAAGCGTCAGATTCGCGAAAGCTTTCGCGTGAATCGCAGCCGCCTGCCGCAGGTCGATGTCGTATTCAAAGCGCGCAATGGTGCGGCCCAGGCCGAGAACGCACAGCTGCGGGCCGAGCTCGAACAGCTTTGGAAGCGGGTACGCGAGCGATGGGGTATTTGTTGATCGGCCTGATTCGTCTCTACCGGCGGTGGATCAGTCCGCTGCTGGGTCCTCACTGCCGCTTTCACCCCACCTGTTCCCAATACGCGATCGAAGCCATCCGCCGCTACGGAATGATCCGTGGTGGCTGGCTGTCCTTGCGGCGAATCAGCCGCTGCCATCCGTTGAACCCGGGCGGTCATGACCCGGTTCCGACCGAATAAAGCACCTGCATCAATGGAAAATCGTCGTTTCTTCCTGATCTGCGTCGTTGGCGTCATCCTGTTCTTCATCTATCAGGCCTGGAAGGAGGATCACGCCGAGCCGTCGTCGATCATCACTGAGCAGACACCGCAGACGGATGCTTCGGATGTGGTGGCACCGCCGGCGCAGAGCGGCGACGTTCCCAGCATCGAGGGTCCGGCGGATTCGACACCGACCGTGAAGCCGGCCGGGAATGCCCGGGTTCGAATCGATACGGACGTATATCGCGGCGAAATATCCTTGGCAGGTGGTGATCTGCATAGACTGGAGCTGAAAGCGTACGCGGCGGTCAAACAGCGTGAGGACATACCGGTGTCCTTGCTGGACGATCGTGGTGATCGTCTTTTCGTCGTTCAGAGTGGCCTCCTGGGACAGGGCGAGGCGCTGGTGTCGCAGTACACCGACTATCAGGCCTCGCAGACCGAGTACGCCCTGAGCAAAGGCCAGGACCAGGTCGATGTCAGTCTCGAAGCCTCGCCGGCTCCGGGCGTAACCGTCACCAAGACCTACCACTTTCAGCGTGGCAGCTATGAGATTGGCCTGAGCCAGAAGGTCGTCAATACGGGCACGCAGGCCTTGCAGCTGAGCCCGTACGTACAACTGCACCGCACCGAGTTCAAGCTCGGCGAGGAACCGCCTTTCGTCCGGACCTTCAGCGGTTACGGTATCTACGAGCAGAAAGCCGGCAGCAATGATTACCGGTTTCGCAAGACCGCGATGAAAGACATCGCAGAGGAACCGATCGAGCTCAAGCAGACCGGCGGTTGGCTGGCAATGATGCAGCACTACTTCCTCACCGCGGTGATACCGCCGGAAAAGGAAGAACTGCGCTTCATCGCGCGTCCCAGCAAGACGCGGGGCTATCTCGGCCAGTACATCGGCGCCTACCACGTGGTGCCGGCCGGCGGCGAACAGGTATTCGAGAGCAAACTCTACGCGGGCCCGACCTTGCAGCATGGTCTGGCGAGCAGCGACGACGCGGATGCCGGCTTTTTTGCACTGGACGGTCTGGAGAACGTCGCGCCGGGTCTGGAGCTGACGGTGGACTACGGTCTGCTCACGCCGATCTCGGAGCCGCTGTTCTGGATCCTGCAGAAATTCCACGCCCTGACTGGAAACTGGGGCATTGCCATCATTCTGCTGACGCTGCTGGTCAAGGGTGCGATGTTCAAGCTGTCCGAGGCGCAGTACCGCTCGATGGCGAAGATGCGCAAGTTCGCGCCGAAGATCCAGGACATCAAGGAGCGCTACGGCGACGATCGCGAGCGTCAGCAAAAGGCGATGATGGATCTGTACAAGAAGGAAGGCTTCAACCCGCTCGGTGGCTGCTGGCCGATGCTGGTGCAATTCCCGGTGTTCATTTCGCTGTACTGGGTGCTGCTGCAGTCGGTGGAACTGCGTCAGGCCGACTTCATGCTGTGGATCAATGACCTCTCGGCCAAGGACCCGTACTACGTGCTGCCGGTCTTGTTCGGCATCAGCATGTGGGCTCAGCAGAAACTGTCCGGCAACGCGATGACCATGGACCCGATGCAGAAGCGCATCATGAGCGCCATGCCGATCGCCATGGGCGCGTTCTTCACGCTGTTCCCGGCCGGTCTGGTGCTCTACTGGTTCTTCAGCAATCTCGTCAGCATCACCCAGCAATGGCTGATCAATCGCAAGCTCGACAAGGAAGGTCTCGGCAAAGCCTCGAACTGAGGCCGCCGCGGAGCTGCGCATGAGTGGCGGCGATGACACCATCGTCGCCATCGCCACCGCACCCGGTCGTGGTGCGGTCGGCATCTTGAGGCTGTCCGGTCCCGAAGCTTTCGCCATTGCCAAGCGATTGGCCGGCACCTTGCCACCCCCACGCCAAGCCGGATTGCGCTCGCTGCGCGGCTCCGACGGCGAGATCATCGACCAGGGTCTGGTGCTGTGTTTTCGCGGGCCGAATTCCTTCACCGGCGAAGACGTGGTCGAACTGCAGGGCCACGGTGGACCGGTTCTGCTCGAAGCCTTGCAGCGTGCCGCCGTCAGTGCCGGCGCCCGCCGCGCCCGTCCGGGCGAATTCAGCGAACGAGCCTTTCTCAATGGCCGCGTCGACCTGGCCCAGGCCGAAGCAATCGCCGATCTCATCAATGCCCAGACCGAACAGGCAGCGCGCGCCGCGCAGCGCTCGCTGGAAGGCGCCTTCTCGCGCCGCGTACAGGAACTGCTGGACGCCCTGATCGCGATCCGTGTCTTCGTCGAAGGCGCACTCGATTTCTCGGACGAAGACATCGACTGGCTCTCGGACGAGGGTCTGCATCACCGCATTGCGGAGCTTGATGCGGCCATCGCGCAATTGCTGCGCGAGGCCGAGCGTGCCAGTCGACTGCGCGACGGCCTGGTTGTGGTACTGGCAGGCCAACCCAATGTCGGCAAATCCACCTTGTTGAACCGGCTGGCCGGCCGCGAAGCCGCAATCGTCACCGAGGTCGCCGGCACCACGCGCGACGTGCTGCGAGAGGACATCGCCATCGACGGCATGCCGCTGACGATCGTCGACACCGCCGGCCTGCGTGAATCCGACGACCCGGTCGAAAGCGAAGGCATACGCCGCGCCTGGGCCGCCGTGGAGCAGGCCGAGCTCTTATTGTTCCTGGTGGATGACCGCGACACCCGGAGCCCGGCCGATACCGCCCTGCTGGCAAAACTGCCGGACGCCATCCCGCGTCTGCAGATTCGAAACAAATGTGATCTCAGCGGTGCAGCGCCCGGGGCATTCGAAGGCGGCGTAAGAATTTGTGCGCGCAGCGGCGCCGGCATCGAGGCCCTGATCTCGGCGATCCGCGAGGTCGCCGGCATTGCCGAAAGCGGAGAAAGCGCGTTCTCGGCGCGCGCACGTCACGTCGAGGCACTGCGCCTGACGGCACAACAGCTACGCACCGCCGCCGCCGCACTGGCCGCAGGCAGCGGCGCCGAACTCGCCGCCGAGGATCTGCGCCTGGCGCAACAGGCGCTGTCGCAAATCACCGGCAGCTTCGGCAGCGACGAGCTGCTGGGACATATCTTCAGCAGTTTCTGTATCGGCAAATAATCTCAGTCCGGTGCGATTGACCTCGCCGTGACGATGATTTGCGCTTTCGGCCACACGTGATAAGTCACTGTGGGTCGGAAGTGGTGCCCACGCCGTCGGTCAACGTGACCAAAAGCAGCCAAACTGACAGTGCTACGGAGCGCCGGTTTGGCCGCCTTGTGGGAGCAAGTGGGTCTCTCCTCGCATATTCCTGGCGCTTGTTGAGCTGTGAACTTGGAGTAGTTGGCCGATCAGCGGTGGTACGGACTTCGACCGCAGACCGGCGCGTGCCGCGGGAATCAGAGGATCGGCCACGTAGGAAATCGTGGGCTGTTCTGACAATCTATAGAAATGAACAACATAAGACGTCTGCCAGCCGCGGCAGATTCACTCGTTGTCAGTAAGCATCGGTGGTTGGTTGACTCGGTGGGATCATTGCAGTGGATCTGATCGACAACGTCAATTCCCTGCTGGGAGACGACTTGAAGCGCACGCTGCAGCAGCCTGGGGCCAAGCTCAAGGTTGCGGCCTCGTGTTTCTCGATGTACGCCTACATCGCTCTCAAGCAGGAGCTGGAGGCGATCGATGCGCTTGAGTTTGTGTTCACCTCACCGACCTTCGTGCCGGACCAGGCTGCGGACAAGCTAAAAAAGGAAAAACGGGAATTCCACATTCCCAAGGCGGAGCGCGAACGCAATCTCTACGGCAGCGAATTCGAGATCCAGCTGCGAAACAAGCTGACCCAACGCGCCATTGCCCGCGAATGTGCGGACTGGATTCGCCGCAAGGCTTCATTCCGGTCCAACAAGGCACAGGCGCCGATGCAACCGTTCGCCGGCATTCGAGGCGCCGAAGAGGACACCGTATACATGCCCATACAGGGCTTCACGGCCGTCGACCTCGGCTACGAGAAGGGCAATGCGGTCTCCAACATCGTGACGCGCTTCAACGAGCCAGCGCACACCGCGATGTTCCTGAATCTGTTCGATCAGATCTGGAACAGCCCGGACAAGCTGGAGGATGTGACGATGCGGCTCTGCGATCACATCGCGTCTGTTTACCAAGAAAACCCGCCGGAGCGCATTTACTTCCTGATGCTCTACAACATCTTTCGGGAGTTCCTGGAAGACATCAACGAAGACGTGTTGCCCAATGACCGAACGGGGTATCAGGACACGCTGATCTGGCAGAAGCTCTTCAATTTCCAGCGCGACGCGGCCACTGGCCTGATCAACAAGCTGGAGACCTACAACGGCTGCATCCTGGCGGACAGCGTCGGCCTCGGAAAAACCTTCACCGCGCTCGCCGTCATCAAATACTACGAGCTGCGCAACAAGTCGGTGCTGGTGCTGTGCCCAAAGAAGCTGGCGGATAACTGGCAGACCTACAAGGGCAACCTCAAGACCAACACCCTGTTCAAGGACCGGTTCAACTATGACGTGCTTTGCCACACCGACCTGAGCCGCACGCGCGGCGAGTCATTGGGCATTGCGTTGGACCGAGTGAATTGGAGCAACTACGACCTCGTCGTGATCGACGAATCGCACAACTTCCGCAACAACGACATCTACAAGGACAAGGAAACCCGCTACCAGCGCCTGATGAATCAGGTGATCCGGCAGGGCGTGAAAACCAAGGTGCTGATGCTGTCGGCCACCCCGGTCAACAATCGCTTCAACGACCTGAAGAACCAGCTGGCGCTGGCCTACGAGGGCGACAGCGAAACCCTCGGCGGCCAGCTGCGCACGGCCAAGGACATCGACAGCATCTTCCGCAGGGCGCAGGCCGCATTCAACGCATGGTCCGTGCTGCCGGCGGAAAAGCGCACCGCCACCGCCATCCTCTCCGCGCTGGACTTCGATTTCTTCGAGCTGCTGGACAGCGTCACCATTGCGCGCTCGCGCAAGCACATCCAGACCTTCTACGACACTTCCGAGATCGGTCACTTCCCGGAGCGCCGCAAGCCGCTGTCCTTCCATTGCCCGCTGACCACGCGCGACGACGTCATCGGCTTCAACGAGATCTTCGATCGGCTGTCGCTGCTGAAGCTCGCGGTCTACGCGCCCATCAGCTACATCCTGCCCAGCCGGCTGAAGAAGTACGAGGAGCTGTACGACACCGAGGTCGACAGCGGCGGCGGCAAGCTCAGGCAGGCGGACCGTGAGAAGAGCCTGCAGGCGCTCATGACCACCAACCTGCTCAAACGCCTGGAAAGCTCCGTCGAAGCCTTCCGGCTCACGCTCAAGAGCCTGCGGCACAGCCACACCAGCGCCCTGGACAAGATCGCGGACTGGCGCGAGCGCGGCGTGCCCAGCACCTTTGCCGACACCTCCACCGCCTTCGAGGACGTGTCCGAGGATGACGACGAACTGCCGCTGCCCGGCGACGCCACCATCGGCAAGAAGATCCAGATCAGCCTGGACGACATGGATTTGCCGAGCTGGGAGCAGGACCTGCAGGCCGATCTGGTCTTCATCAACGAGCTGCTGCGCGAGATGGAAAAGGTCACGCCCGCCGACGACGCCAAGCTCCAGCACCTCAAGACGCAGATCGCCAGCAAGCTCTCTTCGCCAATCAATCCTGGCAACCGCAAGCTGCTGGTCTTCACCGCCTTCGCCGACACCGCCAACTACCTCTATGACAACCTGGCGGAGTCCTTGCTCAGGGCGCACAAGGTTCACAGCGGCAAGGTCACGGGTTCGGACGCGCCCAAGTCCACGCTCGGCAGCATCCCCGGCAGTCGGCAGACCTACGACTTCCAGGGCCTGCTCACGCTGTTCTCGCCGCGCTCCAAGGAAAAGGCGCTGGTCTACCCCGACGAGCCGCGCGAGCTGGACATTCTCATCGGTACCGACTGCATCTCGGAAGGCCAGAACCTGCAGGACTGCGACTACCTCATCAACTACGACATCCACTGGAACCCGGTCCGCATCATCCAGCGTTTCGGCCGAATCGACCGCATCGGCTCGCAGAACGCCAGCATCCAGCTGGTCAACTACTGGCCGGACATCAGCCTGGACGAGTACATCAACCTCAAGGAGCGGGTCGAGAACCGCATGATGATTGCGGACGTCACCGCCACCGGGGACGACAACGTCCTCAACGCCCAGGCCAACGACGTGGCCTACCGCAAGGAACAGCTTCGCCGCCTGCAGGACGAAGTGATCGAGATGGAAGACGTGCGCACCGGGGTCAGCATCACCGACCTCGGCCTCAACGACTTCCGCATGGCCCTGCTCAACTACATCAAGACCCACGGTGACCTGAGCAATATCCCCAACGGCCTGCACGCCGTGGTCCCCGCTCGACCGGACTTGGGCCTGCACCCCGGCGTGATCTTCACGCTGCGCAACCGCAACCCCGCCGTCAACCTCAACCAGCACAACCGCCTGCATCCGTTCTATTTGATCTACATCGGCGCCGATGGCCAGATCGTCAACGACCACACCGAGGCCAAGCGTCTGCTGGACCTTGCCCGTACGGCCTGTCGCGGCTTCCACGAACCCGTGCGGGAAGCCTATCTGCCGTTCAACGAAGCAACGCAGGACGGCAAGGACATGAAGCGCTACTCCGACCTGCTCGACCAGGCGATCAAGACCATGATCGACGTGAAGGAAGAAAAGGACCTGGACAGCCTGTTCACCCCCGGCAAGACCACCGCCCTGACCGGCACCATCTCCGGCCTCGATGACTTCGAGCTGATCACCTTCATCGTGGTGCAAGCCGTCGCATGACCGGCGTGCCGTACCGCTACCCGGCCAAGGCGGCCTTCGGCCGGGTCATCCCCAAGAACCGCATCTACGAACACGGCCCGCTCGGCAAGGCCCTGCGCGAGCGCTTTGTCGCGCAGGTGGACCGCATCACCTGGGCCTGCAAGCTGGCGCCGGAAACCACCAACCTGCCGGAAACGCAGGGCGTACAGGAAATCCAGATCATTGAACTGACCCAGCGCGGCAAGGACCTGGACACGTCCGTGCTGCTGGCCATTGACAGGGCGATCCCCAAGCCCACCCTGTTCCACCTGCGCTACCGGGGGCAGGTTCGTATGGCCGCCGCCTACAAGCGGCCGAGCGAAGCGGACCGCAGCAAGTGGGTCATCGGCGAGCACTATCTCGGGGACTGGTACCCTGAGAAAGTGGACCGGCAGGCGCTGCCGATTGCCCTCGACCTTCAGGGGCTCTACGAGCAGATGTTTCGCGGCGTGCTGCCGCAGCCAGCGCGGCCGGGCGAGAGCATCGCCGCGCATCTGGAACGGGTCGAAGCGATCCGTCGCCATGAGCGCGAACGGGCCAAGCTGGATGCCCAGCTCCAGCGGGAAAGGCAGTTCAACCGCAAGGTCGCGCTCAATGCGCAGCTACGGACCGTCAACCAACAAATCGAGGCTCTGACCGCCTGACGGCGGATCAAAGCCATGAGCACGGGAAACACGATGGACAAGCTGAAGATGCACTCGCCGGACCTGACGCAGGACAACATCGCGCGTATTCGCGAGCTGTTTCCGGGCTGCGTGACAGAAGCCGCCGACAAGAACGGCAAGCTGCGGCTGGCGGTGGACTTCGACCAGTTGCGGCAGGAACTGAGCGACCACGTCGTCGATGGGCCGCAGGAGCGTTACCAGCTCGATTGGCCCGGCAAGCGTGAGGCCCTTCTAGCGGCCAACGCACCTATAGCAAAAACGCTACGCCCTCGTCGCGATGAAAGCGTCATTTTCGACTCGACTAAAAATCTGTTCATTGAAGGAAACAACCTAGAGGCATTGAAGCTACTGCAGGAGACCTATCTCAACCAGGTCAAACTGATCTACATAGACCCGCCCTACAACACGGGTAGTGACCTCGTTTATGGCTCTTGTGCAGTTGTATGAGGTAGAAAAGGGATAGCCGCCCGTCATAAGTCCTTGTAAAACGAAGGTTATCTAAGCTTTCGAGTGCAGGGAACCAATGAGAACGACTATCCCAGCGGGGATTGTT
>Ga0207893_1000162_pt1 | contig 49141 bp, 50 predicted proteins | sample MalvirmetaMSP121_FD_184233 | JGI IMG/M metagenome (GOLD analysis project Ga0207893, IMG submission 184233) | Marine viral communities from the Deep Pacific Ocean - MSP-121 (SPAdes) | ecosystem: Environmental > Aquatic > Marine > Oceanic | place: Pacific Ocean | collected 2001-06-02 | reverse complement strand
CGGCGAACTGGCCTACGTGAAGACGCCAGTCTGGCCGCGCTCTATCCCATTTCGCTCGCCAGTGGCGTGTTGCTGCTCGGACTGGCGGGTCGCAAGCTCGATCTGCTGCACCTGTTGTTTGGCTCGGCACTGGCGGTCGACACGACCACACTGGTGGGCATGCTCGGCACGGCTGTGTTCAGCCTGCTGGTACTTGCACTGATTTACCGCGCGCTGGCGCTGGACAGCCTGGATCCGCTGTTTCTGCGTAGTGTCAGCCGCTTCGGGCCGCTGGCGCACGCGGCCTTCCTCACGCTGGTCGTGCTCAATCTGGTCATTGGTTTCCAGGCCATCGGCGCGCTGATGGTGGTTGGGCTGATGATGTTGCCTGCCGCTGCGGCGCGCTTCTGGAGCAGACGGTTGCCGGTGCTGCTGCCGCTTGCTGCGCTGATTGGGGCCGTGTGCGTATGGCTGGGGCTGCTGCTCTCCTTCCATGCCAGCCTGCCCAGTGGGCCGTGCATCGTGCTGCTAGCCGGCGCCTTCTATCTGTTTTCGGTCGTGGCTGGGCCTGTTCAAGGCCTGCTGCGCTCGCGCGCTTTCCCCATCACCGTCTGAGGTTTCACCATGCGATACCTGTTTTTTGTGCTCACGCTGTGGCTGCCGCTTTCACTGCATGCCGAGGAAAAGCTCAATGTCGTCACTAGCTTCAGCATTCTCGCTGACCTTGCCCAGCAAGTCGGTGGTGATCGGATTGAACTGACTAACCTGGTTGATGCAGATGCCGATGCGCATGTTTATGAACCTAGCCCGGATGACGCCAAAGCACTGCTGCGGGCCGACCTGATCGTCGCCAACGGCTTGGGTTTCGAACCCTGGTTGGAGCGGCTGCTGGCCAGCAGCGAGCCTGCTGGCAAACGCATCAACGCCAGTGCGGGTGTCGTTCCGTTGATGCTGGAGGAAGACGGCGAAAAAGTACCGGACCCGCATGCGTGGCAAAGCCTGACCAACGTCGAGATCTACGTGCGCAACATCACCAAGGCGCTCGTGCAACTCGATCCGGATAACCGCGAAGGCTATGAAGCGCGACGTGACGCTTACCTGGCCCGGCTGCATGCCTTGCTGAAGAGGGCTGACGCTAAGATCGCGAGCTTGCCGGCCAGTCAGCGCAAGGTCGTGACCAGTCATGATGCGTTCGGCTATCTAGGCCAGGCCTGGCAGCTGGAGTTCATCGCGCCGCAGGGACTTTCTACCCACGCCGAACCTTCGGCAGCCGAAGTGGCTGGGTTGATCCGTCAATTACGCAGCGAAGGTGTACGAGCGGTGTTCGTCGAGAACATCCGTGACCCGCGTTTGATCGAGCAAATCGCCGAAGAAGCCGGCGCCACCGTTGGCGGCACCCTTTACTCCGATGCGCTGGCCAGCGAAGGGCCGGCCAGCACCTATCTCGGCATGTTCGAGCATAACCTCGACACTCTGATGGCAGCGCTGAAGCGGTAGGGTGGATCACGCGATCCACGCGTTGATCGAGCTCGGTGCGACGTGGCGGTGGATGTAGAAAGCGACATCCACCCTACGAGCGCCGGCGGTGGCTTCAGCCGTAGGGTGGATCACGCTTGATCGATCCGCGCTAGAGCACGCAGGTTGCGTAGCTGGCGAGACGATTGATCATCGTGTCAGTGATCTACCGTTCACGATGCCTTTTGGTGCACCGAAACCCCGGCGGCGTAGGTTTCCTTCACGGCGCGGTCGTCGCCGAGGATCATCAAGGCGAAGAGTTTTTCCTGCAGCGTCGTGGCCTGGCTTAGGCGGTAGTCGATCAGGGGAGTCGCCTTGTAATCGAGCACCACGAAGTCGGCATCCTTGCCAGGCTGCAGGTTGCCGATCTTGTCGTCCAGATACAGCGCTCGCGCTCCGCCAAGTGTGGCGAGATACAACGCCTTGAACGCATCGAGTTTCTGACCCTGCAGCTGCAGCACCTTGTAGGCCTCGTTGAGGCTCTGCAGTTGCGAGAAGCTGGTGCCGCCGCCGACGTCCGTGCCCAGACCCACCCTCACGCCGTAGCCTTCCACCTTTGCCAGATCGAACAGGCCGCTGCCGAGGAACAGGTTGGACGTGGGGCAGAAGGCCACGGCCGAGCCGGTCTCGCCGAGGCGTTTGCATTCGTCATCACAGAGGTGGATGCCGTGGGCGAAGACCGAGCGCGCGCCGATCAGACCGTGATGGTCGTAGACGTCCAGGTAACCCTTACGCTCGGGGAACAGTTCCTTGACCCACTCCACTTCCTGCTTGTTCTCGGAAATGTGCGTGTGCATGTACAGGTCGGGGTATTCGGCAAACAGCTTTCCGGCCAGTGTCAGTTGTTCTGGCGTGCTGGTCGGGGCGAAGCGCGGGGTCACGGCGTAATGCAGGCGGCCTTTGCCATGCCAGCGTTCGATCAGTGCTTTGCTGTCGGCATAGCCGGACTCGGCCGTGTCGGTGAGAAAGTCCGGCGCATTGCGGTCCATCAACACCTTGCCGGCGATCATTCGCAGGTTGAGCTTTTCCGCTGCTTCGAAGAAAGCATCCACCGACTGCTTGTGCACTGTGCCGAACACCAGTGCGGTTGTGGTGCCGTTGCGCAGCAGCTCGCCGAGGAACAGATCGGCCTGTTGGCGAGCATGCTCCATGTCACTGAAACGCCCTTCGTTGGGGAAGGTGTAGGTTTCCAGCCAGTCCAGCAGTTGCGCGCCATAGGAGCCGATGACGCCGACCTGCGGGTAATGAATGTGGGTGTCGATGAAACCGGGAGTGATCAGCGCGTCCGGGTATTCGACCACCTCGGTGCCGGCTTTCAGGGTTGGAAGCAGGTCAGCAGCACTGCCGATCTGAGCAATCTTTCCATCCTCGACAACCAACAGGCCGTCTTCGAAATACTCGTGAGATTGCTCGATACCCACCTCGCGCGGGTCGGCGAGGCAATGGAGCAGGGCGGCACGGTAGGCTTTTGCTTGGGACATGGTGAGTCTCGGAATCGTTTTGTAGAGGACATTCGTCGATGTGGAAGGCCGCATCGAGGCGGAGCGTTTAACCGACGTGTTTTCGGCTAAACGCGGGGGCGCTTCTTACAAAAAAGGCGCGGCACGATCAGCCGTTCTGCGAGCGGCGCGAGGCGGGCACCAGCATGGGCACCGGCTTCACGCCGTCCGCGGCTTTCTCACCGCTCTTTTCACCGAAATGGGCGTTGTAGGTGGCGATCACTTCGCCAGCGATGGATACCGCAATTTCGACCGGCAGCTTGCCCTTCACCTCGGCGATACCCATCGGGCAGCGCATGCGTTGCACGGTGTCGGGCTGGAAGCCACGGTCGCGCAGACGGTGTTCGAACTTGGCGCGCTTGCTCTTCGAGCCGATCAGCCCGTAGTAGGTGAAATCGTTGCGTTCGAGGATGGCTGCGGTCAGTTCCAGGTCGAGTTGGTGGTTGTGGGTCATGACGATGAAGTAGCTGCCCGCCGGCATCTCGGCCACCTCGTCGACCACCTCGTCGTTGACCACTTTCTCCACGCCCGCAGGAATATGCGCGGGGAACTCGCTTTCGCGCGAATCGATCCAGCGCACCTTGCACGGCAGACTGGCAAGCAGCGGCACCAGTGCGCGACCGACGTGGCCGGCACCGAACACCGCAATATGCGCCTGCGGTTGGCCCATGGGTTCGAACAGCAGCACGGTGGCGCCGCCACAGCACTGGCCGAGGCTCGCGCCCAGGGAAAAGCGTTCCAACCGCGTATCACGCACGCGGTTTTCAAGCATCTCCCGCGCAATCGCCTGTGCCTTGTATTCCAGATGGCCGCCACCGATGGTGTCGTACAGGCGCTCGCGGCTGACCACCATCTTCGAGCCTGCATTGCGCGGCGTCGAGCCGCGCTCTTCGATGATAGTGACCAGCACGCAGGGTTCGCCTTGTTGCTGCAGGTCGGCGAGTGCTTCGATCCAGGCGGTATTGCTCATGTTCAGTCCTTCCCAGGTGGATCCGCAAAGCGGCTCCACCGAAACGATCATGTTGCGCTGAAAGTGGACAAGCAAAGCGTGTCCACCCTACGTCAGGCCGGTGATGGGCTTCAGCCCGCCATCGAGTTTCAGGCTGGCGTGGTTTCGGTTGTCGGGATGGCCGCAGCGGTCCGCTTCAACTTGCGCATCTGTTCCACGCCCCAGAGCACCCGCTCGGGCGTCGCAGGCGCGTCGATCTTTGGTTGGGCCTTGTAGTCGGCCAAGCTGGCGACGGCATCCTTGATCGCACACCAGACCGAAATGCCGAGCATGAACGGCGGCTCGCCGACGGCCTTGGAATGGAACACCGTGTCTTCGGGGTTCTTGCGGTTCTCTACCAGCTTGACCCGCAGATCCAGCGGCATGTCTGCCACGGCTGGCACTTTGTAGCTGGCTGGGCCGCTGGTCATCAGCTTGCCCTTGTCGTTCCAGACCAGCTCTTCCATGGTCAGCCAGCCCATGCCCTGGACGAAGCCGCCTTCTACCTGGCCGATGTCGATGGCCGGGTTCAAGGAAGCACCGACGTCATGCAGGATGTCGCTGCGCAGCATCTTGTACTCGCCGGTCAGGGTGTCGACGATCACTTCCGAGCACGCCGCGCCATAGGCGAAGTAATAGAACGGCCGGCCGCGTGCCTGGCTGCGGTCGTAGTAGATCTTCGGCGTGCGGTAGAAGCCGGTGGACGACAGCGAGACCTGGCCGAAATACGCCTGCTGGATCAGCTCGTCGAAGGAGACGTACTGGTCACGGATGCGCACCTGGCCGTTTTTGAACTCCACATCCTCTTCAGTGACTTTGAAGTGCCTTGCGGCAAACTCGATCAGGCGCTGCTTGATGGTTTGCGCCGCGTTTTGCGCTGCCTTTCCATTCAGGTCGGTGCCGCTGGAAGCAGCGGTTGGCGAGGTGTTCGGCACTTTATCGGTGTTGGTCGCGGTGATCTGGATGCGGTCGATATCCACCTGGAACACTTCGGCCACGACCTGCGCGACCTTGGTGTTCAGGCCCTGGCCCATCTCGGTGCCGCCGTGGTTCAGGTGGATGCTGCCATCGGTGTAAACGTGCACCAGCGCGCCGCCCTGATTGAGGAAGCTGGCGGTAAAGCTGATGCCGAACTTCACCGGGGTCAGTGACAGACCCTTCTTCAGGATCGGGTTCTTGGCATTGAACGCGCGGATCTCTTCGCGGCGCTTCGCGTACTCACTGCTGGCCTCGAGCTCGGCGGTCATTTCCTCGAGCATGTTGTGCTCGACCGTCTGGTAGTAAGGCGTGACGTTGCGCTCGGTCTTGCCGTAGTAGTTGCGCTTGCGCACCTCCAGCGGGTCCTTGCCCAGCTCCCGCGCCACGGTGTCCATGATCTCTTCGATGGCGACCATGCCTTGCGGGCCGCCGAAGCCGCGGTAGGCGGTGTTCGATGCCAGATTGGTCTTGCAGCGATGGCCGTTGATGGTGGCGTCGCCCAGGTAGTAGGCGTTGTCGGAGTGGAACATGGCGCGGTCGACGATGGAGCCGGAGAGGTCCGGCGAATAGCCGCAGTTGCCGGCCAGGTCGATCTCGATGCCGAGCAGCAGGCCGTCGTCATCGAAGCCGACGTCGTACTCGACATAGAAGGGGTGGCGCTTGCCGGTCATGGTCATGTCTTCCATGCGTGGCAAACGCATCTTGGTTGGCCGGCCGGTGAGGTGCGCGATCACGGCGCACATGCACGCGGGCCCGGCGGCCTGGGTCTCCTTGCCGCCGAAGCCGCCGCCCATGCGGCGCATGTCGATGACGATCTTGTTCATCGAGACGCCGAGCACCTCGGAGACCAGCTTCTGCACCTCGGTGGGGTTCTGCGTCGAGGTGTAGACGATCATGCCGCCGTCCTCGGTGGGCATCACCGAAGAGACCTGGGTTTCCAGGTAGAAATGTTCCTGCCCGCCGATGTGCAAGCTGCCTTGCAGGCGACGCGGGGCGCTCGCCAGTGCGCTGGTCGAATCGCCACGCTTGTGGGTGTGGCTGTCGAGTACGAAGTGCTTTTTGCGCAAGGCATCGACCACGTCGATCACCGGTTCCAGATCTTCATACTCAATGATCGCGGCCATGGCCGCTTTACGCGCGGTTTCCAGGCTGTCGGCTGCGACGGCAATCACCGGCTGGCCGACATATTCGACCTTGCCGTCGGCCAGCAGCGGATCACCGGGCATGACCGCGCCGATGTCGAGCTGGCCCGGTACGTCCTGCGCCGTGATGGCGATGGCCACGCCCGGAATCTGGTAGCAGGGCGCGGTGTCGATGCGCACGATGCGGGCATGGGCGCGGTCGCTCATGCGGGCATAGATGTGCAGCTGATTGGGGAATTCCAGACGGTCGTCGACATACACCGCCTCGCCAGTGACATGCTTGGGCGCGCTGTCGTGCTTGACGCTGCGGCCGACGCCGGTGACCAGGTCCTGTTTGAACAGGGCGGCGATTTCTTCCTGGGTTTTAGTTGGCTTATGCATATGCGGTCACCCTTGTCTCGGCTTCCGGGCTTTGTTGCTCGAGGAAGCATTTGCGCAGCAAGTTCTGTGCGACCAGCAGGCGGTATTCGCGGCTGGCACGGAAGTCGGTCAGTGGCGTGAAGTCCTTCCCGAGCGCCTCGCAAGCACGCTCAATGGTTTCGGCATTGAACGGCGCGCCGATCAGCGCGCGCTCGCAGGCCACAGCGCGTTTCGGAATGGCCGCCATGCCGCCGAAGGCGACGCGGGCATCGTCGATCAGGCCGTCTTCGAGCTTCAGGTCAAAGGCCGCGCAGACGGCAGAGATGTCATCGTCGAGGCGCTTGGAGACCTTGTAGGCGCGGAACACTCGGTTCGGCTGGGCGCGCGGCACGATGATCTTCTCGATGAATTCACCTTGCTCGCGAGCGGTGACCTTGTAGTCGATGAAGTAATCCTGCAGCAGCAAGGTGCGGCTGTCATTGCCTTTGCGCAGCACCACCTGGGCGCCTAGCGCGATCAGCAGCGGTGGCGAATCGCCGATGGGCGAAGCGTTACTGATGTTTCCACCGAGGGTGCCCTGATTGCGGATCTGCAAAGAGGCGAAGCGGTGCAGCAGCTCGCCGAAGTCGGGGTACTCCTCTGCCAGCACTTCATAGCAATCGGTCAGCGGTGTGGCTGCGCCGATCTCGATGCCCTTGTCGGTGACCTCGACTTTCTTCATCTCGGCAATGTGGCCGACGTAAATCATCACTGGCAGCTCGCGGTGGAGCTGGGTGACTTCAAGCGCAAGGTCGGTGCCGCCGGCCAGCAGGCGTGCGTCCGGGTTGGCGCTGTAGATATCGGCCAGATCACCTACGGTCAGTGGCGACAGACAGCGCTTGTCGCCGCTGTTCAGCTCGGCGGTTTCGCTGGGTGCGATGGTTTTCAGCTGGGCGATGGTATCGGCTTCGCGCGCATCGAATTGGTCCGGCTGCTTGCCGCAACAGGCCTGCTCCGCGGCTTCCAGAATCGGGCGGTAGCCGGTGCAGCGGCAGAGGTTGCCGGCCAGGGCTTCGTGGGTGTCGGCCTTGTCGTACCCATCCGCTGATTTTTGCAAGGCAAACAGGCTCATGACGAAGCCGGGCGTGCAGAAGCCGCACTGCGAGCCGTGGCAATCGACCATGGCTTGCTGGACGCTGTGCAGCTGGCCCTGGTGCTTGAGGTCTTCGACGGTGATCAGCTGCTTGCCGTGCAAGGCGGAGACGAAGGTCAGGCAGGAATTGAGCGTGCGGTAGCGCAGGCGATCTCCGTCCAGCTCTCCGACCACGACGGTGCAGGCACCGCAGTCTCCGGAAGCGCAGCCTTCTTTGGTGCCGGATTTACCGCGGTATTCGCGCAGGTATTCCAACACGGTGGTATTCGGATCGAGTGTCTGCTCACGGCGCAGTTCTCGATTGAGAAGAAACTGGATCAAGGCGGGCCTCCGGGGCGTTTTTGTTCTGGGCTCTGGCGGTGGAAATTAGCGTTATCTGACTTTTCGGTCAAGAAATTACTGACTCAAAAGTCAATGCGTCCGATGGACCGTTCCTGACTGACCCCGATTGCCGCCACAAAGCCGGGCCGAGCATGCCTAGAGTGTGGCTCAGGCTGGCTGCTCCTGCTGCTTGCGACGACAGGCGTGGGATTCGGCGCAGCTGGGAGCGCTATTGGGATGGACTGCTGCGACCGGCCCTCCGTTATGCCGCATACGCCACCAAGTTCAACCATCACCAAATTGGATGCAAAAAGCTGACCAATGGGACAACTACCGAAGCTGCCTGAGAATCTGGCCGCCTTCAATAACTGTATTGGTCGCCGCCGATCCGGTTAGGCGCACGGATGGGGATATTTGCCAGGGCTTGGTGCGTCGGAGCTTCAGGCCCCAAGAGAATTACAAGATGTTGCAGAGACTCAAAGACGAGACCTACCTCATCGTCGCGCTCCTGGTAGCAGTGCTGGCGTACGTGTTTGAAGAGAGCCTTCTGCGCGGTGGCCGCACGATTGCGATGATCAGCACGGCGGTGCTTGTGCTGGTCATCGTGTTGGCCTCGGTACGCGTCGCTCACCATGCCGAAGTGCTTGCCGAAAAGGTCGGTGACCCCTACGGAACCATGATTCTCACGCTTTCGGCCGTGCTGGTGGAGGTCGTCATCCTCGGCATCATGATGTCGCACGAGCCTTCACCGACCCTGGTGCGTGACACCATCTACGCAGCGGTAATGCTCGACCTCAATGGCATTCTCGGGCTGGCTGCGCTGATGGGCGGGCTGCGGCACGGCGAGCAACCCTACAACGACGATTCCGCGCGGACCTACAGCGTGATGATCCTCACCGCGATGGGCGTCTCTATGGTCGTTCCTGAGTTCATTCCGCAGGAAGACTGGCGTCTGTACTCGGCCTTTACCATTGGCGCGATGCTGCTGCTGTACGGCGTGTTTCTGCGGATGCAGGTTGGCGCGCACAGTTACTTCTTCAGCTATAGCTACCCGGAGAAGAAGCGTCGCCGCAACGAGCACCCGGCAACTACCCAGGCGTCAGGCAGTGCCGGGCCATCGATCGCCATGCTCTGTGTCGGCGTGGTGATCATTGGCGCGCTGGCCGAGGTGATGTCGCAGACGATGAAGGTGAGCCTGGTCGGAACCGGTGCACCGCCTATGCTCGCAGCCCTGTTGGTGGCAGCTATCGCGGCCGCGCCGGAAATTCTGACCGCCTTGCGCGCCGCGTTGGCCAACCGTATGCAGGCAGTGGTCAACATTGCGCTTGGCGCCTCGCTGTCCACGGTGATCCTGACGGTCCCAATCATGGAGGCCATGGCGCTGTATAGTGGCCAGCCATTTCAGATGGCGATGACGCCGGTGCAGACAACCATGGTGTTGATCACCATCATCGTCGCGGCTATCAACCTGAACGACGGCGAAACCAACGCGATCGAGGGCATGACCCACTTCGTGCTGTTCGCTACCTTCATCATGCTTTCGCTGATCGGGCTGTGACCCCGCTCAGCAGGATGGAACCTCAATGACGTTGCGCATCTATCTCGCTGGCCCCGCTGTATTTCGGCCTGATGCCATTGAGCATGGTGAGCGGCTCAAGGCCTTGTGTGCCGAGTTCGGCTTCATCGGTCTGTATCCGCTGGATAAGCAGGTGCCGAACGAGATCGAGTTGCCGCGTGAGCAGGCGGCCTGGATCTACCGGGCCAATCTGGAATTGCTCGGTCAGGCCGATGCGGTGCTTGCCGATCTGAACTTCTTTCGCGGTGGTGAGCCGGACAGCGGCACCAGTTTCGAAGTCGGTTATGCCACCGCTCAGGGCAAGCCGATCTATGGCTATCTGGACGGGGAGGGCAGCTATGCCGAGCGTCTGCAGCGCCAGCATCCACAGCTTTGTGGCGTGTCCGGTCTCGATTGCGATGGGCTGCAACTGGAAGCGTTCGACCTGCCCGTGAACTTGATGCTGGCTGTGCCCGCTACGCTGATTTGCGGTGGGCCGCGTGAGGCTCTGCAATGCATGGCCAAGGCGCTGCGCCCAGCCCCGCATGCCTAGTCGCGCCTGAGCAAACTGGCCGTCGGCCCTGGCGCGGCAGTTTGCTTTTGACGGGCGTGTTTGCGCTCAAGATTGGCGAATCGAAGAACTGAGAAGCTGACTGCTCAGTCCTGACGCCGGCGAGCGTCGCTGCTCGCCGGTCATACGACTCGCCAGTCTTTGAGCGAAACCTCGGCGTTGGGACTAGCCCGCGATCAGTTCGCGTGCGGCCTGGCTGTGGTTGGCGATCAATCCGGCCACGTCGAGGCCTTCGATCTGGCCGTCGACCACCCGCCACTGTCCGCCCACCATCACCCGGTCGGCCCGGTCAGCGCCGCATAGCAGCAGCGCGGAGATCGGCTCGTGGCTACCGGAGAAACGCAGCTCGTCGAGCTTGAACAGGGCCAGATCGGCCTGCTTGCCCACCGCCAATTCACCCACATCGTGACGACCCAGCAGCCGTGCTGAACCGCGCGTGGCCCAACCTAGGGCCCGCTCAGGCGTGATCTCTACTGCACCGTAGCGCAGACGCTGGATGTATAGCGCCTGCCTGGCTTCAAGAATCATGTTGGAGGCGTCGTTGGAGGCCGAACCATCCACGCCAAGACCGATTGGCGCGCCTGCCGCTTCCAACGCCACGGTTGGGCAAATGCCGGAAGCCAGCCGCATGTTGGAGCATGGGCAATGGCAGATGCCGGTGCCGGCCGCGCCGAGGCGGGCAATTTCGTCCTCGTTGAAGTGAATGCCATGCGCCAACCAGGTGCGATTGGACAGCCAGCCAACGCTGTCCAGGTAGTCCACGGTGCGCAGGCCAAAGCGCTGCAGGCAGAACTCTTCTTCGTCCAGGGTTTCGGCCAGGTGCGTGTGCAGGCGCACGTCGTGGTGTTCAGCCAGAGCGGCGCTGGCGCGCATGATTTCCGGTGTAACCGAAAAAGGCGAGCAGGGCGCAAGGCCGATCTGGATCTGCGCGCCGGCGCCGCGCTCGTGATAGCGGCCGATCAACCGTTCGCTGTCCTCAAGTATCGCTTCGGCCGTCTGCACGGTGTTTTGCGGTGGAAGCCCACCGTCGGCTTCACCCAGGCTCATGGAGCCGCGGGTCAGCATGGCGCGCATGCCCAACTCGCGAGCGACGTCGATCTGTATGTCGATGGCGTTTTCCAGGCCATCCGGAAACAGGTAGTGGTGATCGGCCGCGGTGGTGCAGCCGGACAACAGCAATTCGGCGAGCGCGACCTTGCTGGCGAGGGCCAGGCGATCCGGCGTCAGGCGTGCCCAGACCGGGTACAGGGTCTTCAGCCATGGAAATAATGGTTGATTGACCACAGGGCCCCATGCTCGGGTGAGGGTCTGATAGAAGTGGTGGTGCGTGTTGATCAGCCCTGGCAACACAACGTGTTCACGGGCATCGAAGGTGCTGTCGACAGGCGTCGAGGGCGATTGCCCGGCGTCGAGCATTTCGACAATCACGCCTCTCTCGATCACCAGCCCGCCGGGGGCTTTCTGATCGTTGGCGGTGTAGAGGGCGAGGGGGTTCTTGATCCAGATACGGCTGGCAGTCATGGCCGGCTTCTCCTGAGTTGAGTTCAGAAATGAGCCAGCTCAGTTATGCCCTGTCTGCTGATCCAGGGGTCTCGTCGGGACGCCCAGATGGGGGTCGGGAAAGACGCGACGCAGAACACGATAAAGGCCCGGCCCTCGCTTGTCATCCCCTGCGTGCGCGCATGAAAAAGCCGGGCATTTGCCCGGCTCCTTCGTTTGCCTCGATTCAGCCGCCCAGGTAGGCGTCGCGAACCTTGGGGTTGACCAGCAGCTCCTCACCGCTTCCCTGCATGACGATGTGACCGTTCTCCAGCACATAAGCCCGGTCGGCCAACTTCAGCGCCTGGTTGGCGTTCTGCTCGACCAGGAAGATGGTTACGCCATCTCTGCGCAGCTGTTCGATGATGTCGAAGATCTGCTGGATGATGATTGGCGCCAGTCCCAGCGACGGCTCGTCGAGCAGCAGCAACTTGGGCTTGCTCATCAATGCACGGGCAATGGCGAGCATCTGTTGCTCACCGCCGGACATGGTGCCGCCACGCTGCTGGAAACGCTCCTTCAGTCGTGGAAACAGCAACAGCACCTTGTCCAGTTGCTCCTGGAAGTCCGCCTTGTTGGTGAAGAACCCACCCATGGCCAGGTTTTCCTCGACCGTCAGCCGAGCAAAGATGCGCCGCCCTTCGGGTACCACGGCAATGTCCTTGCGCATGATGTCGAAGGTTTGCTTGCCGACCAGCTCCTCGCCCTCGAAGCGGATGCTGCCTTCGGATGCCATGGGCGTACCGCAAAGCGTCATCAGCAGGGTCGACTTGCCGGCGCCATTGGCGCCGATCAGGGTGACGATCTCGCCCTTGCGGACTTCCACGTTGACGTTATGCAGCGCTTGGATCTTGCCGTAAAAGGTCGAGACGTTTTCGAAATACAGCATGGTTACGCCTCTCCCAGATAGGCTTTGATCACGTCCGGATTGTCACGAATCTGCTCCGGCGTGCCGTCCGCCAAAGGACAGCCCTGGTTGATCACCACGATATGGTCGGAGATGCTCATGACCAGCTTCATGTCGTGCTCAATGAGCAGAACTGTCACGTTGTGCTGGTCACGCAGCATGCCGATCAGCGCTTTCAGGTCCTCGGTTTCCTTCGGGTTCAGGCCTGCGGCCGGCTCGTCGAGCATGAGGATGCGCGGACGCGTCATCATGCAGCGGGCGATTTCCAGACGGCGCTGCTGGCCATAGGCAAGGGTGCCAGCCGGGCGGTTGGCAATGTCGGTCAGGTTGACCTGATCGAGCCAGTGCGCGGCGAAATCCATTGCCTGGCGCTCGCTCTTGCGAAACGCCTTGGTCTTCAACAGGCCGGACAGAAAGCCCGTGTTCAGGTGCCGGTGTTGGGCGACCAACAAGTTTTCGATGGCGGTCATGTCCTTGAACAGGCGAACGTTCTGGAATGTCCGCACCACGCCCTTGCGGGCGATCTTGTGGCCGGGCAACCCCTGGATCGCTTCGCCGTCGAGCAGGATCTTGCCGTCGGTGGGCTGGTAGAAGCCGGTCAGGCAGTTGAATACCGTGGTCTTGCCGGCGCCGTTGGGGCCGATCATCGAGACCACTTGTTTGTCATGTACGGTCAGGCCCACCCCGTTGACGGCCAGAAGGCCGCCGAAGCGCATGGTCAGGCCGCTTACTTCGAGAATCGGGCGGCTCATCGCTTCAGCTCCATGTGGGGGCGTTGCATGGGCAGCAGCCCCTGCGGACGCCAGATCATCATCAGCACCATCAAGGCGCCGAACATCAGCATGCGGTACTCGCTGAACTCACGCATCAGTTCAGGCAGCAGGATCATCACAATGGCGGCGAGAATCACCCCCAGCTGCGAGCCCATGCCGCCCAGAACGACGATGGCGAGGATGATGGCCGATTCGATGAAGGTGAACGACTCCGGTGACACCAGTCCCTGGCGCGCCGCGAAGAAGCTACCGGCGAAGCCCGCGAACGTCGCACCGAGGGTAAACGCGGAAAGCTTGATCACGGTGGGGTTCATGCCCAGCGCACGGCAGGCGATCTCATCTTCACGCAAGGCTTCCCAGGCGCGGCCGATAGGCATACGCAGCAGGCGGTTGATGACGAACAGGGTCAGCAACACCAGCAGCACTGCAATCAAGTAGAGGAAGATCACCTTGTTGATCGACTGATATTCCAAGCCGAAGAACTCGTGGAATGTCTGCATCCCCTCGGCCGCGCGACGGTCGAACGAGAGGCCGAACAGTGTTGGTTTATCGATGCCGCTGATGCCATTGGGTCCGCCGGTAAGATCGGTCATGTTACGCAGCAACAGACGGATGATCTCACCGAAGCCGAGGGTCACGATCGCCAGGTAATCCCCGCGCAGACGCAGCACTGGGAAGCCCAGCAGGAAACCGAACAGCGCGGCCATGGCACCGGCAATTGGCAGCGCGACCCAGAACCCGATTCCGTAGTAATGCGAGAGGAGGGCATAGGTATAAGCGCCAACGGCATAGAACCCGACGTAACCAAGATCCAGCAAGCCGGCCAGGCCGACCACGATGTTCAGGCCGAGGCCGAGCATCACGTAGATCAGGATCAGCGTGGCGATATCCACCGCGCCGCGCGAGCCGAAGAACGGCCACACCAGCGCCAGCAGAATCAGGCCGATGATGATGTAGCGCTGGGTCGATGGCAGGGTCAGGAAGTTGCCCGCACCGGCCGGTATGCTCGGCAGGTTGGGGGTCGCCGCCCAGCCGGCCGCCGCGTGGTGACGAAACAGCTGCCAGAAGAACATGGCCACGGCGCAGGCCGCGATGATCCAGAACGTCGTCGCGTCGCTGCCATGAACTTCAAGGCGAATGCCGACGGTAGTGAGTTTCAGGCCGAAGACAGGTACCGCTACAGCGAATACCAGCAGTGCGCTGAAAAAGGCGGTGCGCAGATTGCGAGTCATACCTTTTCAACCTCCGGACGGCCGAGGATGCCGGTCGGACGGAACAGCAGCACCAGTACCAGCAGGCTGAACGCGACCACATCCTTGTATTGATCACCAAAGATATCGGCGCCGAACGCTTCGGCGACACCCAACACCAGGCCGCCGAGCATGGCGCCCGGGATGCTGCCGATACCGCCAAGCACCGCAGCAGTAAAGGCTTTGATGCCGGCCAGGAAGCCGATGTGCGGGTTGATCACGCCGTATTGCATGCTGATCAGAACGGCTGCAACGGCCGCCAGCGCAGCGCCGATGACGAAAGTCAGGGCGATGATGCTGTTGGTGTTGATGCCGAGCAGGTTGGCCATCTTCAAATCTTCGGCGCAGGCACGGCAGGCGCGGCCCAGGCGAGAGCGGGAGATGAACAGCGTCAGACCCATCATGGCAATGATGGTGACGACAAAGATCAACACCTGCATGTAGGAAATCACCACCCCGTTCATGGCGCTTTCACCAAAGATGAAGTTGCCGGGCATCAGGTTGGGAATCGCCTTGTCTTTGGAGTCTTGGGAAAGCAGGACGACGTTCTGCAGGAAGATCGACATGCCGATCGCGGAGATCAACGGGATCAGCCGGTTGCTGCCCCGTAGCGGTCGATAAGCAACCCGCTCGATGCTGTAGCCATAGGCGCTGGTGACGATCATGGCGGCGGCGAACGCGCCGATCATGAGGATTGGCAGCGAATCGAGCCCCATCATGGTCAGCCCGACGATGGCGATAAAGGTGACATACGACCCGATCATGTACACCTCGCCGTGGGCGAAGTTGATCATGCCGATGATGCCGTAGACCATCGTGTAACCGATGGCTATCAAGGCATAGGTGCTGCCAACGGTCAGGCCGTTGATCAGCTGTTGGAAGTAGTGGTAAAGCTCAGGCATTACGTTCTCCTGAACACCCGCAGCCGTGCTTGCCGCCAATGCGGACCTGCTTCGAAAACGCTGCAGGGAGAATGCAGCGCCGTGGACTCGGTGCGGATCACGCACCTACCTGTCGAGGCGGGCCAGTTCTACAGGCCACTCGCTTGGTTGAAAGTGTTGCTGAGCGTCCCGTGCTTGTGGCCGGGTTGGCTCCGATCAGCTAAAACAAAGCCCACGGCGGATGCCGTGGGCTCTGGGTCGGTTGGTTATAGGTTCACTTGGCTTCGGTCTTGGTGCCGTCCTGGTGCCATTCGTAAACCACGAAGTTGAAGTCTTTCAGGTCGCCCTTCTCGTCGAACGAGAGGTTGCCGGTCGGAGTGTCGAAGGTGTTGCTGCGCAGCGCTTCGGCCACCTTGGCGGTGTCGGTGCTGCCGGCTTTCTCGATACCCTCGGCAATGACTTGAACAGCCGCGTAGGCCGGGAACACGAACGGGCCACTCGGGTCCTGCTTCTTCGCCTTGAATGCGTCGACCAGCTTCTGGTTGCGCGGATCCTGATCGAACGACTTCGGCAGGGTGACCAGCAGGCCTTCGGAAGCCGGGCCTGCAATGGCGGAGATTTCCTTGTTGCCTACGCCTTCAGGGCCCATGAAGCGGACATTCAGGCCCTTTTCCTTCGCTTGACGCAGCAGCAGGCCCAGCTCTGGGTGATAGCCACCGTAGTAGACGAAGTCGACATTCTCCTGCTTGAGCTTGGAAATCATCGAGGAGAAGTCCTTGTCGCCAGCGTTGATGCCTTCGAACAGGCCAACCTTGACGCCTTTCTTCTCCAGGGTTTCCTTGACCGCGGTCGCGATCCCTTCGCCGTACTGCTGCTTGTCATGGATGACAGCCACATTCTTCGGCTTGACGGTGTCAGCGATGAAGTTACCGGCAGTCGGACCCTGCAGGCTGTCCAGACCGATGGTACGGAAAACCAACTCGTAGCCACGAGAGGTGATGTCCGGGCTGGTCGACGCTGCGGTAATCATCAGAATGCCTTCGTCTTCGTATATGTCGGACGCCGGCTGGGTGGAGCTGGAGCAGAGGTGACCTACAACGAAGCTGACCTCGTCGTTAACGATCTTGTTAGCTACTGCCACGGCCTGCTTGGGGTCGCAGGCGTCGTCATAGACGATCCCTTCAAGCTGCTGACCGTTGACGCCCCCTTCCTTGTTGATTTGCTCGATGGCCATCTGGGCACCGATGAACTGCATGTCCCCGTACTGCGCGACAGCCCCGGTAACCGGACCGGCCAGGCCGATCTTGATGTTGTCGGCGGCCAGCGTGTAGCTCGCTGCACCCGTCAAAGCGATAGCCATGAATAGTTTCGAAAGACGCTGCTTGGTCTTCATATGTGCTCCACTTGCATCATTATTGTTTGGATCCTGCGGGCTGCAGTGTCGTTAAGGGCTCAACGTCCCCAAACGGTACGGCAACTGTACCGGCACAGTGTAGAAGCGTCAGCACCTGTTTGCACAGTCAGGATTTCCATCCGGTTGATGAGATTCACCCGAGCGCTATCATTGCGCCCTTTAAGGGAACGGGCGGGTCTCATGAGCGAAGATTCAAGCACTCTCTATGCCAAGCTACTGGGCGAAACCGCGTCGATTACCTGGCAGGAACTGCAGCCGTTCTTTGCTCGTGGCGCACTATTGCGTGTCGCTAGCGAGGCCGATCTCATCGAAGCGGCGCTGGCCGTCACTCAAGACGACCGCGACACGGTAGCCAAGTGGCTGGCGAATGGCCAGCTAGCCAAGCTGGATGAAAGCCAGGCACGTGATTGGCTGACGCGCGATCCTCAGTTATGGGCCGTGGTGGTAGCGCCGTGGGTGCTGGTCCAGGAGCGAGCCGTGCGACCGTCCCGGCACTGATCCAACGCGCTGCACCGAAACGGGGCGCCGGAAAGTAAATGCCTAGGCAGGCGGGGCAGGCGGCAAGCGAGTAGAGTGGTTGCGGTTGCCGGCTGGCTTGGCAATCATCCGTTACAGGCATGGCAGCGGAGATACCGATGTGACGGCGTCGCTCGAGGGGCGGATCAGCACAGTGCGCGGAGCGGTTATCGACGTGGTTTTCACCACGGGCTTGCCCGCGATTGGCGACGCGCTCGATGTCATGCGGGACGACGCTGAGCCCCTGCTGGTTGAGGTGCAGGCGCACCTCAGCGAGCGCACGGTACGCTGCATTGCACTGGGCGCTACCGCCGGGCTGCCGCGAGGTGGCAGGGTTCTGTCGCGCGGTGGCCCGCTCAGTGTGCCGGTGGGCCAGGCCGTATTGGGGCGCCTGCTGGACGTCAGCGGGCGGCCCGGTGACAAGGGGGAAGCACTTCCGGACGACGTCCCCCGTCGGCCGATCCTGCGCACGCCGCCTCCGCTCGCAGCCCAAAGCGTCGGCCGCGAACTGTTCGCCACTGGCATCAAGGTCATCGATCTGCTGACACCGCTGGTGCAGGGCGGCAAAGCGGCGATGTTCGGCGGCGCCGGCGTCGGCAAGACCGTTCTGGTGATGGAGCTGATTCATGCCATGGCCGAGCGCTACCAGGGTATCTCGGTATTCGCTGGCGTCGGAGAACGCTCCCGGGAAGGCCACGAGTTGCTGCAGGACATGCGCGACTCCGGGGTGCTCGACCAGACGGTGTTGATTTACGGGCAGATGAGTGAACCACCCGGTGCGCGCTGGCGTGTCCCGCTGACTGCACTGAGCATCGCCGAGTACTTCCGCGACGAGCGCCGGCAGAACGTTCTGCTGCTAATGGATAACGTGTTTCGCTTCGTACAGGCCGGCGCCGAAGTCTCAGGGTTGCTCGGGCGTCTGCCGTCGCGGGTGGGTTATCAACCAACCCTGGCCGATGAGGTGGCGGCGCTGCAGGAGCGCATCGTGTCGGTGAACGGGGTGGCAGTGACGGCCATCGAAGCGGTGTATGTGCCCGCCGATGATTTCACCGATCCCGCCGTGACCGCGCTGGCGGCGCACATGGATAGCATGGTCATTCTCTCGCGCAGCATGGCCGCCCAGGGCATGTACCCCGCAGTGGACCCAATCGCCTCGTCTTCGATCATGCTCGATCCGCTGGTCGTTGGTCAGGCGCACGTCGATACCGCGATCGAGGTACGCCGCAGCATCGAGCACTATCGCAGCCTGCAGGACGTAATTTCGCTGCTTGGCGTCGAGGAGTTGGGCGTAGATGACCGGCTGATCGTCAGCCGAGCGCGGCGCCTGCAGCGCTTCCTGACGCAACCCTTTGCCGTGACCGAAGCCTTTACCGGCATGCCAGGCTGCTCGGTCAGTCTGGACGAGACCTTATCGGGTTGCCGGGCGATTCTGGCCGGCGAGTGCGACCACTGGCAGGAAAGTTCGCTCTATATGGTTGGCAGCTTGGAGCAGGCAAGAGCCAAGGAAGAGCGTCTTGGCGCGGGGAGCAAACCGTGACCCGGTGCTTGCGTCTGCAGATCAGCACGCCACAGCAGCTACTGCTGGAGCTGGATGACGTGGTCTCGTTTCGCGGCGAGGATGCCAGTGGGTGCTTTGGTCTGCTGGCCGGTCACGAGGACTTTCTTACCGTGCTGCAACCGACAGTGCTGCGTTGGCGGCGAGCCAGTGGCGAGCAGGGATTTTGCGCAGTCCAGGGTGGTGTACTCAGTCTCAGTCGGCAGGTCCTGCGTGTGGCCTGTCGTGATGGCATCGTCGACACTCGGCTCGAAAAGCTTGAGGCGGGCGTGTACCGGGCGCAGCAAACGCAGGTCGAGAGCGGACGCCAGGCGCGCGTGGAGCATGTCCGCTTGCACACCCAGGCGGTGCGGCAGCTGGTGCGCTATCTGCGGCCGGCACAGGGCATCGAACCACCGCTCGATCCGCTGGGAGGACAGCATGAAAGATCAGCGTGAGGCCCTGCGCGAAGCGACCCGGCGGGCGGTTGAGCGCGCCGAGCAGGCCGAGCGGGATCCGGAACCGTCCCTGGCACGGCGCCTGGCTCAGATAGGCGTGCTGGGTTGGGCCATCGTGCTTCCGCTGTTGTTGGGGCTGTTCATCGGTCGCTGGGTCGACCGCCTGCTGGGCACTGGCGTGACCTTTGCTGCAGCGCTGCTCTGCTTGGGTGCGGCGCTTGGTTTATGGTCCGCCTGGCGCTGGATGCACCGCCAATGACCGGCTTGCCGCTTTTCACAGTGCTCTGGCACATCGGCTGTGGTCTGCTGGCCGGCGCCTTGGCCGGTGCTGTGCACTTCCGCCTGCTGGAGCTGAACGTGCGCCTGTTTCTCTCGGGGCGCGCCGGAGTGGCGCTGCTGCTGCAGCTGACACGCCTGGCCGCCACGGTGGCAGTGCTGGTCGTTCTGGCGCGCCTCGGCGCATGGGCGGTGGTCGCCGGTGGCGTCGGAGTGGTGCTGGCCCGGCAGCGGGCACTGCATCAGTCTTGGAGTAAGAGTCGATGAGTCCATCATCCCCGCTGGAGAGTGCACTGCTGTTCGAGCTCGGGCCGATGCGGGTCAGCACGGCTGTGGCGGTGACCTGGCTACTGATGTTGGTGCTGGCCACCGGCAGCTGGCTGCTGACCAGGCGCCTGTCGCTTCGCCCCACTGCGATGCAGAGCCTGCTCGAGTTGCTGGTCGAGACCCTCGACGGGCAGATTCGCGACACCATGCAGAGCAGTCCGGAGCGATACCGGGCGCTGATCGGCAGTCTGTTCATCTTCATCCTTGCCGCCAACTGGTCATCGCTGATACCCGGCGTCGACCCCCCCACCGCGGTGCTGGAGACGGACACAGCCCTGGCGCTGGTCGTGCTGGCAGCCAGCATTGGCTACGGTATCGCTGTCAAGGGCTTGGGCGGCTACCTGCGCACCTTTGCCGAGCCGAGCTGGGTAATGATTCCTCTGAATATCGTCGAGCAGCTGACACGTACCTTTTCGCTGATCGTGAGGCTGTTCGGCAACATCATGAGCGGCGTGTTCGTCATCGGCATCGCCTTGTCACTGGCCGGTCTGCTGGTGCCCATTCCTTTCATGGCATTGGACCTGCTAACCGGCGCCATTCAGGCCTATATCTTCAGCGTCTTGGCAATGGTCTTCATTGGCGCCGCCGTTGCACGGTAAATGCCCCGCTCAACTGCATTCTTATTGGAGGTGCACATTGGACAACATGATCGAAATCGTCAGCATCATCGCCGCGGCCATCGCCGTTTCGTTCGGTGCGATCGGGCCGGCGCTGGCGGAAGGGCGTGCGGTGGCGGCGGCCATGGACGCCATCGCCCGTCAGCCAGAATCTGCCGGCACGCTGTCGAGAACGCTGTTTGTCGGCTTGGCGATGATCGAAACCATGGCCATCTATTGTCTGGTCATCGCGGTGCTGGTGCTGTTCGCTAACCCGTTCATTCAGTGAGCGTGGCGACCCGATGAAGCTCGATTGGTGGACCCTCGGCCTGCAGCTGATCAACGTTCTGGTATTGATGTGGCTGCTGTCGCGTTTCCTGTTCAAGCCGATTTCGCAGATCATCGTCGAACGGCAGCGTGTGGCGGCCGAACTGCTCGATCAGGCCGCCGCGGCGAAGGCCGATGCGCAGGCGCTTGATGCCAGTGCCCTTGCGGCGAATGAAGCGGTTGCCCAGACACGAGCGGCGGCGCTTGAGGCCGTTCAACAGGAGGCTGACGCCATGCGCAGCAAGCTGTTGCGCGAGGCCGAAGCGGGCGCTGCGGACAGTCGTGAAAAGGCGCTGCAGGCGCTGCAGGACGACCAGCGCGCGGCACGTCGGCGGGTTGAGGCGGATGCGGCACAACTGGCGCTCGATATCGCCAGAAAACTGCTGGCGCGCTTGCCGGCGGATGCTCAGGTCAGCGGCTTCGTCGAAGGGCTGGTGGCGGAGCTGGCGCGGTTGCCCGAGACCCTTCGCGACAGTCTGCGCCAGCCAGCACAGCGATTCGAGCTGCACGCGCCGCGTTCTCTTGAGCAAGCCGAGCTCGCCCAAATCCAGCAGGCGCTTGCGACCGCCCTGGGGCAGCCGGTGACGCTGGACGTCATGGTCGACGCCACGCTGGTCGCTGGGCTGGAACTGACCGGAGGCGCGGTGGTGGTGCGCAACAGTTTTCGTGCCGATCTGGACCGCTTGAAGAACGAGCTGCTGGACGCCGAGCATGCCTAATCATCAACACAACGCCGACGACTGGCTCGCGCGTAGCCGTGCAGCTCTTGACCGCGTCCGGCTCGGCGCCGAGGCTGGTGAAGTGGGTCGGGTCGAGCAGGTAGGTGACGGTATCGCTCAGGTTTCAGGGCTGCCCGGCGCGCGCCTTAACGAATTGCTGCGTTTTGACGACGCCGGTTTCGGTTTCGTGCTGACGCTCGACGCCGAGCGTATCGGTGTCGTGTTGCTTGACGAAGCCAGCACCATCGCCGCCGGGTCGCGTGTCTATGGTACCGGCGAGGTGCTTCAGGTGCCGGTAGGCCCCGAACTGCTGGGCCGTGTGGTGGACCCGTTGGGGCGGCCGCTGGACCGCGACGAGCCGATCGAAGCTCGGCAGTGGCTGCCCATTGAGCGGCCGGCGCCCGCCATCATCGATCGCGACCATGTGCGCGAGCCGGTGGAGACCGGCGTACTGATCGTCGATGCGCTGTTTGCGATAGGGCGCGGCCAGCGCGAACTGATTATCGGCGACCGCGCCACGGGCAAAACCTCGCTGGCCATCGATGCCATCGTCAACCAGAAACACACCGAACTGATCTGCGTCTACGTGGCGGTTGGCCAGCGTGCCAGCGCAGTGCAGCAGGTGATCGAGGCCGTGCGTGAGCACGGCGCAGCGGAGCGCTGCGTGTTCGTGGTTGCGTCGGCATCAGCCTCGCCGGGCATGCAGTGGGCCGCCCCCTTTGCCGGCTTCAGCATCGCCGAGTACTTTCGCGACCGAGGCCAGCATGCGTTGATAGTCCTCGACGACCTCAGCAAACATGCCGCGACCCATCGCGAGTTGTCCTTGCTGACCCACGAGGCGCCGGGCCGCGAAGCCTACCCTGGGGACATCTTCTACCTGCACGCGCGGCTGCTGGAGCGAGCCGCCAAGTTGTCCGCAGAACTCGGTGGCGGCTCGCTGACCGCTTTGCCGATCGCGCAGACCGAGGCGGGCAACCTGTCGGCCTACATACCGACCAACCTCATCTCCATCACCGATGGCCAGATCGTTCTGGACAGCCACCTTGCTGCCGCCAACCAACTGCCTGCGGTCGACGTCGGGCTGTCCGTCAGCCGGGTCGGCGGCAAGGCGCAGGCGCGCATTCTGCGCGACGTGGCTGGGCGAGTTCGTCTGGAGTACTCCCAATTCCTCGAGCTGGAGTTGTTCACCCGGTTCGGCGGACTTAGCGACAATCGGGTAAAGGCGCAGTTACAGCGCGGCGAGCGCAGTCGGGCGCTGTTTGCCCAGCCACGGTTTGCCGCCTTGCGCCGTATCGATCAGGTGGCCCTGCTCGCGGCCTTGTCCGACGGAGTCTTCGATGCTCAGCCAGTCGCCATGTTCAAGTCCCTGCGCGCGCGTCTGCCATCCTGGCTGGATGCGCGGGCTACTGCGTTAGCCCAGGAGGTCGAGCGCAGTGGTCAGCTGAACGATGATCAGCGCGCCGCGCTGATAGCTGAAGTCGCGGCCTTGTGCCGCGAGCTGGCGAGTACCGCGACGTGAGCAGTCGCCTCGGGGAGTTGGCCCAGCATCTTGAAACCACCCATGAGCTGGCTGGCGTGATTGGCGCCATGCGCGGGATTGCGGCCGCCCGCTCGCACGAGGCACAACAGCGGTTGGCGGGTGTTCGGGCCTACGCCAGTACGCTGGGCGAGGCGATCGGTAAAGGGCTTGGGCTTCTCGAAGAGCTTGATCGGCCTGGCACACCGAAAAATGGGGCGCAGGCTCATCTGTTACTGGTGCTCTGTGCCGAACAGGGCTTTGTCGGCACCTTCAACGACCGCCTGACCGACGCTGCGGCCGACGGTCTGCAGCGCTTGCCGGGGGACTTGCTGGTGGTGGGTGCGCGCGGTCAGGTCAGTACCGCCGATCGCGGGCTAAAGCCGGTCTGGTCAGCGCCCATGGCGGTCCATCCGGATGAGGCCCAGGCGCTCGCGGGGCGCATCGCCGAGGCGCTCTACACCCGACTCGACCCGAAGCGGGTGACTCGCGTTTCGCTGGTGCACGGCATGCCCCGGCAGGCCGGAAAACAGGCGATCGTCACGCGCTCATTGTTGCCGTTCGATTACTCGCGCTTTCCGGTCGAACCCGGCGAGCGGTCGCCAAGGACACATCTCGAACGTGGTCAGCTGGTGTTGCAGTTGGCTGAAGAATACGTCTATGCCGAGCTGTGCGAAGCGCTGATGCTGTCCTGTGCCGCAGAAAATGAAGCGCGGATGCACGCGATGATCACCGCTCAGGACAATATCAGTCGTCGCCAAGATGAGTTGCATGCCCAATTCAGTCGCGTTCGGCAAGACGAAATTACCGATGAAATCATGGAGCTTTCGTCGCAGCGCCTGTTCTGAAGGTCTGCCCGGTGGGCGCCTCGATTACGCGCGGACCCAGCGCTGGCGGGCCCAGCCACTTAATGCATCGACAGCCAGCACCATCAGCAGCATGGCCAGGATTACCGTCGATGCTTGCGCCTCCTGGAACAGGCTGAGGCTCATGTAGAGCATCTGGCCGAGGCCGCCGGCGCCAACGAAGCCGAGTACGCTTGCCATGCGGATGTTGTTTTCCCACCGGTAAAGGCTGTAGGCGACGAGCTGCGGCCACAAACCCGGCAAGGTGCCGTAGCAGAACGCGGTGACTCGACCGCTGCCAGCCAGTCGCAGCGCCTCGCTCGGCGCGTTCGGCGTGTTTTCCAAGGCTTCGGCGAACAGACGCCCAAGCACGCCAGCTGTGTGCAACGCGAGGGCTAAGGTGCCTGCATTCGGTCCCAGGCCCGCCGCCAGGACCATCAGTGCCGCCCAGACGAGTTCAGGGATCGCACGTAGCGCATTAAGGAGCAATCGCGAAACGGCCTTTGCAATCATTCCGAAACGTCCGGCCGCCGGCAGCGCCAGCAGCAGGCCAAGCAATGCTGCCAGTAAGGTGCCGATGGCCGACATCGCCAGGGTTTCCAGCGCGCCGTAACCGATGGCGCGCAAGTGCGGGGCCGACAGGTCGGGACTGAGAAAACCTGTGGCGTATTCGCCCATGTGCGCGAGGCCTTCGCGGCTGAACAACGCGCTGGCTTCGAGCTGCAGATAGCTGAACGATCCGAGCACTGCGATAACCAGGAGCAGCGGCAGGGCGTAGCGCGCGAGCGGTTTCAGACGTACCTCCGGCGCAGCTGCTGGCTGAGCAGGTCGGCCAGCAGCACCAGCACCAGGAAGGTCAGCAACATGCTGGCCACTTCGCCGCCGGCGAACATGCGGATCGACAGGTCCATCTGCTGGCCCAAACCACCCGCGCCAACGAAGCCCATCACCACGGAAGCGCGGATGGCGCACTCCCAGCGGTAGACAGTATAGGAGAGCATTTCGCCGGTGGCCTGCGGTAACACGCCGTAGGCGAAGGCCTGCAGGCGCGAACCGCCAGCGCCAATCAGTGCGCGAGTGGGCAGCGGATCGACCGACTCGAAAATTTCCGCATAGACCTTGCCGAGCATGCCGGCATAGGTGATGGCAATGGCCAGTACCCCTGCGGTAGGCCCGAGCCCGACGGCGCGGACGAAGAGCAGTGCCCAGACGATCTCAGGGACGCTGCGCAGCAGAATCAGCAGCCCTCTGACTGGCCAACGCAGCGCCTGTGCCCACCAGTGAGGACGACCGCCGCGGCTGACCGCTGAGATCGACAAGGCGCGGGTCGCCAGCAGGGCGCAGGGGATGGCCACGGCGAGGGCCAAAGTCATGCCGGCTGTTGCGATAGCGAGCGTTTCCAATGTTGCGCGCCCGAGCAGGCGCAAGAACGCGGCATCATGAGCCGGAGGCCAGAATCCGGACAGGAAACTGGCCATGATCTCGGCGTTGCTGCCATCGAAGAGCACACCGATATCCAGTTCGCTCAACGACAAGCCCGGCCACAGCAGCGCCAGTGCCACGAGGGTCAGCACCAGGCGTGAGTGGGCGGCGGGGTCGCGCTGGGTGAAGACTGGGTTCAGCATCGAGGGATTTGCAGAGGCTGGCCGGGCATCGCCTGCAAGACCGCCGCACTGCCCAGTTGCTCATTGGCATAGAGCGCTTCGAGTTCGGCCGGCATTACCTGGCTGGACGGCTTGTCAAAGAGGATGCGGCCATCGCGCACGCCAATCACCCGAGGAAAATGCTCCAGTGCCAGCTCAACGGCGTGCAGGCTGGCCAGTAGCGTCGCCTGGCGGCTCATGACCTCGCGGTTGAGCACATTCAGTGAATAGGCAGCGAGCACGGGGTCCATCGCCGAGACCGGCTCGTCTGCCAGGATCAGTTCCGGGCTTTGGTAAAGCGCGCGTGCGATGCCGACTCGCTGCAGCTGCCCGCCTGAAAGCTGATCGCAACGGGCATAGAGTTTGTCCGCCAGATCCAGCTTGCCCAGCGCCTGCGCAGCACCATCCTTGTCCAGCGGATAGACCAGGCTGAGCAAGCTGCGTACAAGTGACCATTGGCCGAGCCGGCCGGCCAGCACCGAGGTGATCACCCGTTGCCGTGGCGGCAGCGGTGGCGCCTGGTGAATCAGGCCGATACGTGAGCGCAGCTTCTGCCGGGCACCTGCTGAAAGCGACCAGGGGCGGTCACCGAGCACGTCCAGTTGCCCTGTGGCCGGTTCTAGATGAGTGGCAAGCAGGCGCAGCAAGGTGGTCTTGCCTGCGCCCGAGGGGCCGATCAGCGCAACCCGCTCGCCTTGAGCGATCTGCAGCTCGATATCGTGCAGTGCGAGCTGTCCACCGGCATGCCGATAGCTGACGCCGGCCAGCTGCACGGCGGATTTGGCCGGAGACTCATCACTCTCGAGCAAGCCAGCAGACGTTGTTGCATGGCTCATTCAAACGCACCCACTTACCCTGGCTTCAGAAACACGGGAGGCAGAGGTGCTACGGCTAGCTGGGCTCACTTCAACAGGCCAGCGGCGCGCGCAGCTTCCTCGATGCCTTCGTAGTTTTCCGGGCGGGTTTCGATGAAACGGGTGGCCGCCTGCAGGTCGAGAATCTTCTTGTGTTCCGGATTCTTCGGGTCGAGATGAAGGAAGGCGGTTTTGATCTTCTGGACCAGCGCCGGGTCCAGGTTGCCGCGTACGGTCCAGTTGTAATCGTAGTAAGGCGGCGTGGTGGAGATTACCCGCACCTTGTCGGTATCGACTTTGCCAGCCGCGACCAGCTTGTCCCAAACCGAGGCATTGAGTACGCCACCATCGGCCTTGCCAGCCTGGACCCATGCCGCCGTGGCGTCGTGCGCACCGGAATAGGCGATGCGTTTGAAGAACTGCTCGGGATCGATGCCGTCCTTGATCATGAAGTAGCGCGGCATCAAGCTGCCGGAGGTCGAAGACACGGAGCCAAACGCAAAGGTCTTGCCTTTCAGGTCCTGCAGGGTCTTGACCTCAGGATCGGCAGTGATGAATTTACTGGTGAATTTCTCGTCCTGTTCCCGCTGTACCAGCGGGATCGCATCGCCGGTCTTCAGGTGGGTCTGGACGAAGGTGAAGCCGCCGAGCCAGGCCAGGTCGAGGCGGTCGGACGCGAGGGATTCGACCACCGCAGCGTAATCGGAAACCGGGGTGAACTTGACCGGCATGCCCAATTCTTTCTCGAGGTATTCGCCCAGTGGTTCGAACTTGCGGATCAGCTCGGTCGGGGCTTCGTCGGGAATGGCCGATACGCGAAGGACGTCGGCAGCATGGGTGGTGGCAATAGACAACGAAAGGGCAAGGCCGGTAACGGCTGCCAGGGTGCGCTTCAGCATTGTGGTTCTCCGGTTCAATAGCGGAAAAAGCGCGCGGATTATAGAGGTAGAAGGCGTCGACAACGCAAGCATCTGGCCGAGATGGCTTAGTCGTCCGCCGGAACGAAAGCTGGGCGCCGGGTGTAGCAGAGCTTGGTGCGCTGTCTATCCGGTCGGGTGGATGACGTCGATCAACATATGCTCAGTTCCATGCAAGAACTTAAGTGAGTGGTGGCATTTAGCTATTTAAGTGCCATCAAGGGTTGATTAGACTTCGACGCCTTCAAGGTCGAGGGTTACGACATGGGTGAGTTCAAGGAAGAAAAGCGGAAGCTTCATGCGCTGCGAAAACATATCGACGTACTCCTGGCGCACGGGGCCGTTATCACACAGCGAGATCCGCTCGTCCTCCTCGATGGCGGACAGGTGCTTCGGGTCGACCACGGCATGCTCATCAGCTATTACAAATCCCTCGCATTGATTGAGCCGACCACCGACGGGGAATGGCCGGATTCGTTGCGCGAGATGGCTGCCGATCTCTGCTGCCATCAGCTCGACGAAGCCATCGAAGCCGGGCTTGAAGACAATCCTGAAAGCGGCGCCTCGGCCAGGCAAGGCCAGGCGAGCTGATGCTGAGGGTCAGCCGCGCTAATCGCCGGCTGGGCCGGAAGACCCCTATGCTTTCTGAACGCCGTGAAAACCATAGATTGCGCCGGCATATCGATTGTCTGCTCAGCGCCGGAGCGAGCCTGACCGGGCGCAGTCCGATCATCTTAGACTTTCACGAATGTACCTTTACGGTGCGTGACGGAAAGCTTTTTAACGAGAACGGGCTTCGAAGCCTGGTTGCAGTCATTGCCAGGCATGTGTGGTCCTCCGCGGAGCTACAACAGGTCGCTATCGAGATTTGCTTGAGTCAGCTCGACACCCGACAAACTGAATTCAGTGCCTCCCGTGAAGCTAAGCGCATCTCCTTCCTGTAAGGCGCGTTTCAGCGCTCAAGATGGCGCCATGCGTCAGCCCGCAACGAAGCAAGGGCGCGCTAGCGTCGGCACGAGGGTCTCGATATTTAGTTATTGTGATGCGCGTCACGTTTAGTAGAATCCGCCGCCTTCATGGATGATGGCCTTTTGATGTGAGATTAGTTCAGGACAAGCGTGTACTCCATACGCTCCGCAAACAGGTCGACGCGTTGCTCGATGTCGGCGCGGTCATCACCTCGCGAGATCCGCTTACCATTGTTACAGCTGGCGAAACTCTGAAAATGAAGCACGGAACGCTTGTCGGCTATTCTCAGATCCTGGATTTGACCGAACCGGTTGCTGACCACGAGTGGCCGGAGGCCTTGCGGCAAATGGCCATTGATCTCTGCATCAAGCAGCTCGACCAGGCAATCGAAGCGTTGACCAACGGTACCGCACCCGCCGAGACGCAGCTTGCCGCTAACGACAGCGCAATCATCGGCTGAACTCCCTCTCTGCGCTCCGTCGAATCAAAGCACCCCTATGCAGCTTGCCGACTGTGGCTTTTGCTCTAGCCTGCTCAAAGCAGACATTGAAAACAGCCGGCACGACATCGCAGCGCCTGAAGCAGCCTAATCTGAATAGACGCCTGCAAACGACCTGACTGAAGGGGAGCCCATGCACGATTCAAGCATGCGCCACAGCTTCATTCCGCCCTACATACTCGACCGGATCATCGCGCACGGTTCGGAGTGGCAGCGCGAGCGGGCCCAGGAAACGCTGGTACAGGTGCGCGCTCTGCTGCCCAATCCCGGGCCACCCAAGCGACAGCCAAGCGTCACCGTGCTGCCTGAGCGAGGTCGGCCGGGAGAGCCGCGCCGTAGCATTCACGATGCGGCGCAACAGATGCATTTACCTGGCGTACTGGCCAGAATCGAGGGTCAGCCGCCAGTTGGCGATTCGGCCGTCGACGAGGCCTACGATGCGCTCGGCAAGACCCACGCTTGTTTCTGGCAAGTGTTCGGTCGCGACTCGATCGACAACCATGGCTTTCCGCTTATCGGCACGGTGCACTACGGTGTTGGCTACGAGAACGCCTTCTGGAACGGCGCGCAGATGGTCTTCGGCGATGGTGACGGCGAGATATTCAACCGCTTCACGCTGTCATTGGATGTGGTGGCGCATGAGCTTGCCCACGGCATCATCGAGAGTGAAGCCGGGCTGCTGTATCTCAACCAATCCGGTGCCTTGAACGAATCGCTATCCGATGTGTTCGGCGTGCTGGTCAAGCAGTTCAGCCTCCGGGAGACAGCTCAGCAGGCCGACTGGCTGATCGGCGCCGAGTTGCTGACCGACAACGTGAAGGGTTCGGCATTGCGCTCGATGGCCAATCCCGGCAGCGCTTACGACGATCCACTATTGGGCAAGGACCCGCAGCCAGGGCACATGCGCGACTTCATCGACACCCGTGATGACAACGGCGGCGTGCACCTCAACTCTGGCATTCCCAATCACGCGTTTTATCTCGCCGCCCAAGCCCTCGGCGGCTACACCTGGGACAAGGCCGGGCGCATCTGGTACGACACCCTCTGTGATCAGAGACTGGTCAGGGATGCGGATTTCATCGCGTTCGCCGGCTTGACCATCGAAAACGCGATGATCCGTTTTGGCGTCGGCAGCAGCGAGGCGCAGGCGGTCAGGCAGGCATGGGCAGATGTCGGTGTTCTGGTGCGGTAACGGGCCCAACGAGGAGACGTGATGAAACAGTTACCAGCGCTGGGCACGGATGCCACCGTTCGCCTTTCCAGGCAGGGCGGGTTCGCCGCGATGCAGGCGCTTTCTCGGCCACGTGAGATTGACTTCGCCAGTTGCGATGAGCAGCAGCGGGGGCAGGTTTGCTCTGTTCTTGAGGGCTGCCTGCCGCTGGCGAGTGCCACCGCAGGGCAGGGTGATCGTCGTTATTATCAGATCGAGCTCCGCTACCGGGAAAACGACCGAGACAGCGAGTTGCTGCTGCAGGTCCCGGAAGAGCTGGCCCCAGGTGAGCTGGTGCGGCTCTGGGACAAGGGCAAGGTGCTCTGACCGGTTTGGCTGCCAGCGTCATTGCGGCGCTAGAATCCCATCCCAGGTATTCAAGGAGCCATCCCCATGTCTGAATTGCCCTCTATCGCCTTTGCTGGCATCGGCCTGATGGGCTTGCCGATGTGTCGGCGACTCCTCGCGGCCGGCTATCAACTGACGGTCTGGAACCGTTCCCCCGAAAAATGTGCGCCGCTGATCGAGACCGGGGCGAGGCAGGCCGGCAATCCTGCCGACCTGTGTCGCGACGCGGACGTCGTACTGCTCTGTCTGGCCGATACCGCAGTGGTGCGAGAGGTGGTGTTTGGCGCTGGAGGCATCGTTGAAGGTGCTCGGACCGGGCAGCTCTTGGTCGATCATTCCAGCCTGGAGCCAGCCGCCACGCGCGCCATGGCTGCCGAACTCGAATTCCGGAGCGGCATGCGCTGGGTCGATGCGCCGGTGTCCGGCGGAACGGCAGGCGCCGAGGCGGGCAGTCTGGCGATCATGGCAGGCGGACGCAGCGAGGATATCGAGCGGGTTCGACCGGTGTTGGCGCACCTCGGTCAGCGGCTGACCCACATGGGCGATGTCGGTGCCGGCCAGGTCACCAAGGCCTGTAATCAGATGATCGTCGCCTGCAATGCGCTGGTCATCGCCGAGGTGGTGGCTTTGGCCGAACGCTCAGGTGTTGATGCCAGCCTCATCGCGCCAGCCTTGGCTGGTGGTTTCGCTGATTCCAAACCGCTGCAGATCCTCGCTCCGCAGATGGCTAACAGCGCGTTCGAACCGGTGAAATGGCGGGTTCGCACTTTGCTCAAGGATCTCGACACGGCCGTGCAGCTCTCCCGCGAAGCAGGCAGCGCCACGCCCATGACCGGGCTCGCCGCACAGTTGATGCGCCTGCATGGCAGCGGGGGCGAGCTCGAAAATGATCCCTCTACGCTGGTCAGGATGTTTCGGGAGCAAAAGCGATGAGGATCGCCGCGAACCTGTCCATGTTGTTCAACGAACTGCCCTTGGCCGAGCGAGTCATGGCCGCCCGGGTTGCCGGGTTCGACGGTGTGGAAATCCAGTTCCCCTACGAGCTTCCGGCGATTCGCCTGAAGGAGCTGCTTGAGCGTGCGGGTTTGCCGCTGGTGCTGATCAACCTGCCGGCCGGTGATTTCATGCAGGGCGGTGCCGGGCTGGCGGCGGTGCCGTCTCGGCAGGCTGAGTTCGACGCCGCCCTACAGGAGGCATTGACCTACGCGGCCATGGCGCGGCCGATGTGCGCCAACGTACTGTCCGGCCGGCTGGCCGAAGGCGTGACGCGTGAGCAGGCCCTGGAAACCCTGGCCGGCAACCTGCGCAAAAGCGCCGAGGCGTTCGCACCTCTGGGGGTGCGAGTGGTATGCGAGGCGATCAATCCGCTGGACATGCCGGGTTTTCTGATCAACACCCCGGAGCATCTGCAAGTGCTGCTGGAGCGCGTCGATCATCCCAATTGCCAGGCACAGCTGGACCTCTATCACATGGCCCGACAAGGGCTGGATGTTGCCGCTGGGATAGCACTGCTTGGCGCCCGGATCGGTCATGTGCAGTTTGCCGACTGTCCCGGCCGAGGGGCGCCCGGCACGGGCTCGATAGCTTTCGGGCCGTTGCTCGACGCCTTGCGATCGGTGGGCTACACCGGCTGGTTGGCCGCCGAATACCGCCCCGACAGCCCGGGAACTTCGACCGGCCTTGGTTGGCTGGAGGCTTGGCAGCAAAGCTGAACCGTCGCATCGACCGGCATCAGCGAAAGTGATGGTGACAGACAGACGCCTGCGAGAACCCTAGAGTCAGTTTCGAGAACCGGTCGGCACACGGCCGGTGCATAACAATAAATCGAGAGCGACGTCATGCAGCCATCCACCCAAGCCGCGAACGCCTGGCGCGTCCTGTTCCTGCTGTTTCTGGCCAACCTGTTCAACTTCTTCGACCGCACCATCCCGGCGATCATTGCCGAGCCGATCCGCCTGGAGTGGGACCTCAACGACTTCCAGTTGGGCCTGATCGGCACTGCCTTCACCATCATCTATGCGATCGCCGGCGTGCCGCTGGGCCGCATGGCCGACATCGGCTCGCGGCGCAAGATTATGGGCTGGGGCCTGACCGTCTGGAGCGGCCTGACTGCCGTCAACGGCCTGGCATGGAATTTCTGGACCTTTCTGCTGGTGCGCATGGGCATCGGCATCGGTGAGGCCAGCTATGCGCCCGCTGCCAACTCGCTGATCGGCGACCTGTTCCCGGCGCACAAGCGGGCTCGGGCGATGGGCATCTTCATGCTCGGTCTGCCGCTGGGGCTGTTGCTGGCCTTTTTCACCATCGGCTCGATGGTGGAGTACTTCGGCAGCTGGCGCGCGCCATTCTTCATTGCGGCAGTGCCTGGGCTGGTGCTGGCGCTGTTCATCTTTTTCGTCAAGGAGCCACAGCGTGGAGCGGCGGAAACGGTGAAGGTGTCGCAGACGCCGGTAGAGCAGCCGATTCGCAAAGTGTTTGCGATCCGCACCTTTTGGTGGCTGGTGCTGGCAGGGCTGGCGTTCAATTTCGCCACCTACGCCTGTAACGCCTTCATGGTGCCGCTGCTGATGCGCTATCACGCGGTGCCGCTGGTGGAGGCGTCGATCGCCACCGGGGTGATCGTCGGCTTGACTGGCTTGATCGGGTTGACCCTGGGCGGTTGGGTCGCGGACAAGATTCACCAGCGCTTCGCTCGTGGCCGTCTAATCTTCGCCGCTGTGAGCATGCTCATCGCCACCGCTCTGACCGGTTATGCATTGCTCGCCGGAAGGATCGAGGTTGGCGTGTTCGTTGCGGTCTTCAGTATAGGCTGGCTGTTCTCCTACAACTTCTACACCTGCGTCTACACCGCCATTCAGGATGTGGTCGAGCCGCGTCTGCGTGCGACCGCCATGGCGCTGTTCTTCGCCGGGCTCTATCTGCTGGGCGGCGGCATGGGCACAGTGGTAGTGGGGCTGCTGTCGGACCATTTCGCCGAGTCGGCAATGCTTGCCGCAGGCGCCAGTGAGATGAGTGAAGTGTTCCGAGCCGAAGGTCTGCACGGCGCCATGTACCTGATCCCAGCCTCGCTGCTGCTGACCATGGTGTTCCTGTTCCAGGCATCGCGCACCTTCTGCCATGACTCCAAGCGCATGACGGACGGCATGACCGACTCCGCTGCCGAGCCGGCACTCGCCTAACGGCGCGCCGCTGCGACAGCACTCGGCTGTCGCAGTGGTTTGCTTGGTTGAGATCGCCGACGATTGGCCTGCATTTGCCGGCCGGCTCGCATAAACTGCGCGGCCGTTTTTGGTAGTCCGGACCGCACATGCACAACCCGTCTCCCGCCCGCGCCTGCGGCATCGACTTCGGCACCTCCAACTCCACGGTCGGCTGGTGGCGTCCCGACGCTGAGCCACTGTTGACCCTGGAAGGCGATCAGCAAACCCTGCCCTCGGTGGTGTTCTTCAACGTCGAGGAGCGTCGTCCGGTGTACGGTCGTCTGGCCCTGTCCGAATACCTTGAGGGCTACGAAGGGCGCCTGATGCGCTCGCTCAAGAGCCTGCTGGGCTCCAAGTTGCTGAAGAGCGAAACCACCGTGCTGGGCAGCGCTATGCCGTTCAAGGACATCCTCGGATTGTTCCTGAGCACGCTCAAACAGCGCGCCGAAAACCAGGCCGGGCGCGCATTCGATGAGGTGGTGCTGGGCCGTCCGGTGTTTTTCGTCGACGACGATCCGCAGGCAGACAAGGAAGCGGCCGATACCCTGGCTGCGGCTGCCCGGAAGATCGGCTTCAAGGATGTCTCGTTTCAATACGAACCCATCGCCGCAGCGTTCGACTACGAGTCGCGCATCGAGCGGGAAGAGCGGGTACTGATCGTCGACATCGGCGGCGGTACCTCGGACTTCTCGCTGGTGCGGCTGGCGCCGGAACGTCGTCAGATCGATGACCGTCAGGACGATATCCTCGCCACCTCGGGCGTGCATATCGGCGGTACCGATTTCGACAAGCAGCTCAGCCTGCAGGGCGTAATGCCGCTGTTCGGATACGGCAGCCGGATGAAAAGCGACGCGCCGATGCCCACCAGCACCCACCTCAACCTGGCGACCTGGCACACGATCAACGCGGTGTATGCGCCGGCTTCGCTGCGTGCGCTACAAAGCATGCGCTACGACATCGTCGACCCCACCGGAATCGACCGGCTGTTCAGTCTGATCGAACAGCGCGCCGGGCACTGGCTGGCGATGCAGGTAGAACAGGGCAAGATCGAGCTGACTGACCATGAACGCTTCCAGATCGACTTCGCACGAATAGAACCCGGCCTTGAAGCCACTCTCACACGTTCTGTATTCGAAACGGCGATCGACCCCCTGCTCGAACGAATCCGCGCCAATGTCAGTCAATTGCTGATGAGTGCTGGGCTCAAGCATGAGGACATCGACACGGTCTTCTTTACCGGTGGTTCCAGCGCGATCCCTGCGCTGCGCCAGAGCGTCGCCGCTTTGCTGCCGCGGGCGCGCCATGTCGAAGGCAATCGCTTCGGCAGCATCGGTAGCGGCCTGGCCATCGAGGCGCGCAAGCGCTACGGTTGAATCGCCCGTCATGCCTGCTGCCTGAGCGTGGCAGCGGGCCTGAATGGGAGTTGTCATGGGCTACAAGCTGCGTCCGCAAGACCCTGCAGCCGAGGTGCGAAAAGTCGCTCGGCAGGGCATCGACAAGGCCATTGAGGCGCTGAGCGTTGCACCTGAAGAACGCGCCGAAGGGGTGCATCAGGCGCGTAAGCGGTTCAAGGAGCTGCGGGCGCTGCTGCGTCTGGTACGCAAGCCGCTGGGGGACGAGTTCCAGCGTGAAAACCATCGTTTGCGGGATCTGGGCCGCGCCCTGGCCGAGTCGCGTGATGCGACGGCCATGCTGGAAAGTTGGGATGCCCTGGCAAAGCGATTTCCGAGCCTGTTCGCCGAGGCAGATTTCAAAAAGACCCGACGTCGCCTGCAGGCGCGGGCGAAGCAGGCTGAAAGCGGCGCTACCGACCTTGATACGCGCATCGGCGAGGTCATCGATCAGCTGCAGGATGCGCGCAGCTGTGTCGACACCTGGCCACTCCAAACTAAGGGCTTCGACTTGCTGGCTGGCGGCGTCAAGCGCACCTACGCCGACGGTTGTGCTGAGCTGGCCAAGGCCCGGCACGATCTCAGCGATGAGCAGCTCCACCAATGGCGCAAGCGGGTCAAGGACCACTGGTACCAAACGCGCTTACTGGCGCCGAGCTGGCCGAAATTGATGCAGCTGCGCAGCGACTCGCTCAAGGAACTGGCAGATCTGCTTGGCGATGACCACGACCTGGCGATGATGACGGAGCTGATGCAGGCTCAACCAGCGTTGTTCGGTGACGACACACTGCGTGAGCGACTCGGCACAGCCGTAGCCGAGCGCCGCAGCGAGTTGCAGAGCGCCGCGCTCAAGCTGGGCGAGGAAATCTACGCGGAGGCGCCGAACGAGCTGGTGGCGCGCTGGCAGCGCTATTGGAATGGCGCCAGCGGCTGATAGACACTGGTCTGCCCAACGAGCCAGGCATCAGGCCGCCTGGCTGTTGATCTCGTGAATCTTGAGCATTTTTTCCAGCTCGGTGCGGACGAACTCATCGTTGCAGCCGGGCAGGTATTCGCGCAGCTTGCGGATCACCCATTGCTGACCGCGGTCGACGAAGGTCAGGCGCTCATCAAGCGATTCGATAGCCATCGCCTTGCCGTAAAACGCGCCGGTCTCGCGGTTGGGCTCGATGTTCAGGTGGTTCATGCAGTTGAGCACCAGCCGGCAGCTGTCGACCTCGCCCTGGCGGATCTGCTCGAGTAATTTTTGCTGGGTTGGATCGTTGCATTGCTGCAGGCTTTCACCGGCGACCTTGGCCCCGGCACGCTCCGCGCTCAGCAGGTCCTGGAGCAGTTTTGCTTCCCCTTCCGTGGTGTTCAGCGGGTTCTGTTCACTCATGTCAGGTCTCCTGTTCAGCAAGCCGGTGCACGGCGGCTGCCGTGCACATTGTCGACCGAGGTCGAACGGTCAGAGTTTCTTCGCGGAGATGATCTTGACCGGCGTCAGCGGCACGTTCTGCATCATGCTGCGGTTGCCGGTGGGCACCTGAGCAATCTGGTCGACCACATCCATGCCGCGGACCACCTTGGCGAACACTGCATAGCCGAAGTCTCGGCTGCCATGATCTAGAAAGTCATTGTCGCGGTGGTTGATGAAGAACTGACTCGTGGCTGAGTCGACGTTCTGCGTACGAGCCATGGCCAGCGTGCCGCGTACGTTGTGCAGTCCGTTGTCGGCTTCGTTCTTGATGGGCGCGCGGGTCTTCTTCTGGCTCAGGCCTTCGTTGAAGCCGCCGCCCTGGATCATGAAGCCTGGAATCACGCGGTGAAAGACAGTGCCGTCGTAGTAGCCGCTTTCGACGTACTCGAGAAAATTCTTCACGCTGACCGGGGCCTTTTCAGCCTCCAGTTCGATTTCGATTTCGCCCATGCTGGTGTTCAGCAGTACGTGAGGATTCTCCGCAGCGAGCACGTTGCCGGCGAGCAGCAGTGAGCAGGCGGCAAGTACGAGTCGTTTCATGGTCTATATCCTGATATGGGTAAGCCTGGGTCTGCCCGTCTATGCAGGCCGGTAGCAAGGTGCCTTAGCCATCGTGCGAGTGATTGCTTACCGGCTGAACAGGCGATTGCGCTTGTGCATCGTACGTCCTGATCAGGTCGATGAGAATCTGTGTGGCCGGGCCGAGCGGTTTGTCGGGGTTAGTGTAGAGGTAGAAAAGCGGCCGGCGAATGCTGCCCTGGACCAATGGCAGCGGCTTCAGGGCACCTTCGGCCAGTTCACGATGGATCATGTGGCGGGGCAGCCAGGCAAAGCCCAGGCCGCTGCTGACGAAGCCGACCGAAGTGGCCAGGCTGCCGACCGTCCAGCGCTGTTCGGCGCCCAGCCAGCCGATGTCGCGAGGCTGACGCTGGCCGGAATCGCGCACCACCACCTGCATCTGACTTTGCAGATCCTGAACGCTGAGTTTGCGCTGCAGTTGATGCAACGAGTGGTTGGGGTGGGCGACGGCGACGAATTCGACGGTGCCCAGTTCCTGGCCAAGATAGCCAGTGATATCCAGGCCGCTGATGGCCAAATCCGCTGTGCCGTCCTTGAGTACCTCTTCAACACCGGACAGTACTTCTTCGCGCAACCGCACCCGACAGCCGCGGCTCTGCGGCATGAAGGCGGTCAACGCGCGGATCAGTTTGGCGTTGGGGTAGGCGGCATCGACGACCAGCCGCACCTCGGCTTCCCAGCCTTGCTCCATGTGGTGGGCCAGCTCTTCCAGCTGACCGGCCTGGTTGACCAGTTGCCGGGAGCGGCGCAAGAGCACCTCGCCGGCATCGGTCAGCACCGCCTTGCGACCCTCGATGCGCAGCAGCGGCACCCCCAGCTGTTCCTGCATGCGAGCCACCGTATAGCTCACCGAAGATTGCGAGCGATGCAGCACTTCAGCGGCCTGAGCGAAGCCGCCGTGGTCGACCACGGCCTGCAGGGTTCGCCATTGATCGAGGGTCACACGTGGCACTTTCATTCCATTGCTTTCCTGTTGCGTCGGTCTGGTACGCTGGCGGTCGCCAATTGGAGGAGCCCATAACAAATGAAAAGACTCTGCTTCGCTGCGCTCGTCATCTTCCCACTGAGCGCAGTCGCCGTCAGCTATCCCGTGGAGCTCGAACAAGAGCTTAACGGCGCCGAGGTGCTGGCGAGCACCGAGACCATCGACCGCGACATGGCCGGACTGGTGCTGCAGAACTTTGGTGAGGGCCCTGTGGAGTGTACCGCCGTGTTTCGCAATGGGCCGGAAATGCCGCGCACTCGACGTATTACGCTCGAGGCGGGAGAGAGCAAGCCCATGACTGCCAAGTTCAAGCGCGACGTGATCAAGCTACGCGTCAAGTTGACCTGCGAGCCTCGATGACGTCCGCATGACTCCCACCCGTCACCGAGCCAGCGGTGAACGCCCGGTGGCTTTTCTCGTGCTGACCATCTGACCGTAGCGGCCGGCTAGCCTGTCGCCGCGCTGTACAAAGACGCCGCTGCGCGCGTCGAACGGGTTACTCTATGCCACGTTTTTTTCGACTTGCTTGAGGTGTCACCCTTGTTTGACCAATTCGCCCTCCACGAACGCCTGCTCAAGGCGGTCGCCGAACTCAAATTCGTCGAGCCGACCCCGGTGCAGGTGGCAGCCATTCCCCCTGCGCTGGAAGGGCGTGATCTGCGGGTGACGGCCCAGACCGGCAGCGGCAAGACCGCCGCCTTCGTCCTGCCGATGCTCAATCGGTTGATCGGCGACGCCGTGGTGCGGACCGATGTGCGTGCGTTGATCCTGCTGCCGACCCGTGAGCTGGCTCAGCAAACACTCAAGGAAGTCGAGCGCTTCTCGCAGTTCACCTTCATCAAGTCGGCAATGATCACCGGCGGCGAGGACTTCAAGGTCCAGGCCGCCATTCTGCGCAAGGTGCCGGACATCCTCGTTGGCACACCGGGGCGGATGATCGAACACCTCAATGCCGGCACCCTGATCCTCAAGGATGTCGAACTGCTCATCCTTGACGAAGCCGACCGCATGCTCGACATGGGCTTTGCCGAAGACGTCCAGCGGCTGGTCGGTGAATGTGACAAGCGCCAGCAGACACTGCTGTTCTCGGCCACCAGCGGCGGGGCGGCGCTACGCGAGATGAGTGCCGCCGTGCTGCGGGACCCGCTGCACCTGCAGCTCAACCGCGTTAGCGAGCTCAACGAAGGTACGCGCCAGCAGATCATCACGGCCGAAAACACCGAGCACAAAGAAAAACTGGTGCACTGGCTGCTGGCCAACGAGACCTACAAGAAAGCCGTGATTTTCACCAACACTCGCGTGCAGGCCGACCGTCTGTATGGCCGGTTGGTAGCCGAGGGCGTGAAGGCCTTCGTTCTGCACGGTGACAAGGATCAGAAAGACCGCAAGCTGGCCATCGATCGGGTCAAGGAAGGCGGGGTCAAGGTGTTGGTGGCAACCGATGTGGCCGCGCGCGGATTGGACATCGAAGGCCTGGATCTGGTGATCAACTTCGATATGCCCCGTTCGGGCGACGAGTATGTGCACCGTATCGGCCGCACCGGTCGCGCCGGGGCTGAAGGTCTGGCGATCTCGTTGATCTGCCATAACGACTGGAACCTGATGTCGAGTATTGAGCGCTATTTGAAGCAGCGCTTCGAACGTCGGGTCATCAAGGGGCTGAAAGGCAGCTACGGCGGCCCGAAAAACCTAAAGGCGTCGGGTAAGGCCGCCGGCACCAAGAAGAAAAAAGACGACAAGAAAAAGACTGCTGACAAGAAGGTCTCAGCCAAGCCGGTAGCCAAGCGTCCGAAAAATGCCAAGCGCGAAGCGCCGGCGTCATCGGTCGTCAGTCAGGACGGGCTCGCCCCTCTACGGCGTAAAAAGCCCGCCGCAGAGTGATCTGCAACAGCCGGGGCGGCATCACGGTCCTGGCTCGTTCCACCCCTATCGCTCTTCTGCTGGTGCGATAGGGGCTTGCTTCTCCGCCTGCTCCACGTGCTTGATGCGTTTTTCGTAGGCTTCACATTCGCTGCCGAGCTGTTCGGCAGTCTGCTTGATCTCCATATCGCGCAACTCTTCGTTGATCTTCGCGGCACGCTTCGGATCGCTCTCGGTCAGGGCGTTGACGCGGTCGGCCAGCTCTTTGGCTTTGGCATTGATCTGGTCGGTGGTGCATTGGTCGGCGAACACTGGCTGGCTGGCCAGCAGGGCGAGGGTGAACGGGACGATCAGACGTTTCATGGTGCGCTCCTTAATTAACGGCCTAACTGGTGGATCGCACCTGGCGCGCTTTAGTTCAGCCTTTTGCGGTTGCGCTGGATCGAACCATGCCGCGGCGGATGGGGTCCGAATAGCGATGGCCGCCTCCCCGAAGCGGCGCAACAGGAGAACGGACATGACCTACGACTGGGACTTGATGCTACGCCTGCTGCGCGAAGCGCAGAAATCCGGAAACGAGAGCTTCACGCCACGTCAGTACGCTGACGAGCATGCCCTGGCGGCGGAAGAGGCCGGTCAGCCGATGCCCAACATGGATTCGTTGAAGGCCGAAGCGCAGAACTACGAGAGCCTGCTGTTCGAGGGCGGATACATGGTGGCGCGACCGGAGGAAGAGGGTGGCAATGGCGAGAATTTCGTGCTCACTGATCGCGGTGTACGCCTGATGGAGATGCTCGAGGGTGGCGCGGGTCGAACCGAGAACCGTCGCCGTCTCGATGAAAAAGGTGAGGCGGCGTTGGTCCCGGAAGTATTCGACGGTGTCGCGACGGCAGGCTAGTACTTAAACGAAAGTCGCCCCGCAGAGGCGGGGCGCCGGTCGTGCATTACCGCAGCGGGCCAACGGCCCCGCAGGATTTGTTCGCTGCGTGCTTCTGCAATATGGGCAGCTGGGGACGAGGTTTGCCGCTTTTCACGTCCAGTGACAGCGCATAGTCGCCCCACCAGGGGCCGGCGGCCCAGTAGGTGCTGGGAATGCAATGCTGGCCCAAATACTTGAGCATGTTGTCCATGGCAACCACGGCCGAGGGAGAGAAGTCCGGCGCCCCGTGCTCACCGATAAAGCCGCGCAGACGATACCTGTTCAGCCACTCCACAAAGGGTTTCGCACGCACCACACCAATCATGGGGTCGTACTTCTCGTAGCGGTTGGTGTAGTAGCCCGAGTAATCCTTGTCGAAGTAGAGATGCGCCTCGAACATCAGGTTGTTGTTCGGGTCGCGCATCCACGCGTCCTTGACCAACTGGGTGTTGTAAGACGGCCAGTGGAACGCGCTGGACCAGCGATCACCGGCGATGACCACCCACTTTTCAGCATCGATGCTGCGGATGCTTTTCGCCGCTGCCAGCGCGGCGGTAGGCCACTTGCCGTTGGTGGTGTGTGGCTCGTTCATCAAACCATAGCCATAAACGGCCGGATGGCTGGCAACCTTTTGTGCAATGCGTCGCCAGGCATCGGCAAACGCGCTCACCGGCACCTCGTTGGAGCCGATCATCTTGCCGTGATAGCGGTAGTAGTTATGCATGTCGAGGATGACCTGCATGTTGTATTTCTTCGCATGGTCGAGCGTCGTCAGCATGCGGCGGAGTTCGACGCTGTTCAGCTCACCGTTGAGCCTTGGCTGAATTCGCTCCCAGCGAAAGGGCAGGCGGACCAGTTTCAGGTTGCGCTCGGCGTAGCGCTTGAAGTCGGCTTCACCCGGGTAGATGTACTGCTTCAAGTACACCCCTGGAAGCCCGACATCTGCCCCAAACTCTGCTCCGGCTAAGTTGATCCCGACCAGGTTGATCGGGTTTTCCGGCGCTGCGTTCCCTGCCGCTGGCGTGCTGCCGACGCTGGGGCTTGTATTGCTGAAGCCGGTGCTGCTCACCGAGAGGGTGCGGGGATAGCCAACCGCCTTGCCGTTGATGGGCCCGCCATCGACCATGACGGTCATGTTGCCGCCGGAATGGTAGATAAGATTGATGGTGCTCACCTGGCCATCGAAGAAGCGGATTTTCGCGCCCTTGTGGAAGGCCGCCTTGTTCTCCGCCGTCGCCTTCACCGAGACGCCGACGAACTTGCTGGTGTTGTAAATGCCGTTGACGAAATCGCCGCCGTTAAAGGCGTTGAGCGCTGTCGTCATGGACGAGCCGGTCGCAGGCTGGCTAACGACCGGCTCTGGCGCCGGAGCAGCGGGCTTGCTTGGAGCAGTTGGAGAAGCCGGGGCACTGCTGCTGGTGGTGGAGAACAGCTTATTCGGGTGCCCGAGCTTGCCGTTCAGCGCCGCGCCCGCAAGCATCACGCTCATGTTCTTGCCGGAGACATACACGGCGTTGATCTTGCGCACCTGCCCGTCAGCCAGTTTGACCGAGGAGCCGACCTTGAATGCCGAACGGTTCGCGCTGCTGACGGGAATCGAGAAGCCAGCCGACTTGCGCCATACCCCGTTCAACCAGTCGCTGTTGGTGTAGTTGTTGATGGCAGTGCCGTGGGTCGAGGTGCTGCTGAGCTGGTCGCTGCTGCTAACCGAAGGTTTTTTGTCGGCCACCGCAGCCGTACCCAACGCCGCAACGGTTTTCGGGTGACCATTTTTCGACGCGTTGAGGGTGGCTCCAGAGAGCATCAGGCTCATGTGGGCGCCGGAGTAATAAATCACCTTGATGGTGCGAACCTGACCGTCGGCCGTTCTGACCTGAGCGCCTTTCCTGAAGGTTGCTTTGTTGGCCGCCGTGGCCGGTATGGACAGGCCGGCCGACTTGCGCCAGCTGCCTTTGAGCCACTCTGGGCCGGTGAAGTCATTGACCTGGGCCGTGGCGACAACTTGTTGGGTAGTCACCGTGGCAGTGGCTGCTTGGGCAGGGTGGATTGGGCTTAAGCCTATAGCTGCAGCGAGCAGGGCGGCACTGAGTAGCACGTTACGTGTGCAGACCGTCGTTTTGAAGAGCATTGAAATCTCCGGAACTTAATACGACAAAGGGGCTTAACCCTTTAAAAAGTGCGGAGGCATCCAAGGACCTATGCATCGAACGAAGCACCGACCACTGACGCCACCATGCAACGCGTTTTCGCGCCGGAAGTATCGTGGCGTCGCGTGCATAGTCTTTATATAGATGCGGGATTAATTACTGAAGTTAAATTGGCGCCATTAAAAGAAACTCTTGGCGAGGTAATTAATAGTTTTACCTATATGGCCACTATTGTGTGGCAATTAAATATCAAATTGATTCTATCGATTAACTGTTTGAATTCATTGTGCTTATAGTTGCGTAGAACAATTTCGAGCGCCCAGCGGAGCCTTATCCGCCGCTTCGCTTACACGCCTCGCTTATAGCGCTCGTCTTGTTTCAGAGTGTTTCAAAACTGATGCTCATGAGCTTCTGGTCATGGAGGTGCGCTGCTGCTGAGTGGCAGCACGGCGTTCCAGGCGAGGGGAATCGGTTCTTAGCGAACGTGCTGCAAACTGTCGATGGTCAATTCCAGTGCTTTGCGCATATCCAGACGGGCCGAGCGGCCAATGTCCTGGTTGTCGAGCCGGTAGCTGTGCTCCGATGGCAGGATCGGGGCTGTCAGGTCGTCGCCCTCGACGGCTTCGAAATCGCTGTTGCGGCCGATAGTCAGCGCGCTTCGGCGCAGCAGTTCGCGCAGCTGTTCAGGCTCCAGGGCCGGGTTAATGGAGAGCATCGCACCGACTACCCCGGTGACCATCGGCGTGGCGTACGAGGTGCCGCAGTGCATTTCGCCGCGCTTGCCAGGTTCCAGCGTCGCGGCGCGGGTGCAGGCCGACGCGGTGATGTCGACGCGCATATCAATGTTGGAGGAGGGGCGCTTGGTGACGTAGGAAGGATGCTCGACCGGCACGTTTTTGGTGAAAGCACGCTGGTGCGCACCCACTACCAGGAGTTGTTCTGTGATGAACGAGGAGGGCAGACGGTAATCGTCCTGACCGGAATGCGCCGAGCCATTGCCCGCCGAGTTCACCACCACCACATCTGGATGCTCGCGGCGCAACCAGAGAAAGAACTCTTCGAGCAGCTCTTCGTAACCGCTCATCGCGACACCGGAGCGCACCAGGGAATCGATCTCCTCACCGTCCACATCAAGTGTGCCAACGCGATGGATACCCCAGCTCCAGTTCAATACCCTCACGCCGTCTTCGACCAGATTGACCGAGGCCGCGACGTTGGCGGTGATGCCTGCGTCCGAGTTGCGCTCGACGATGACCTCGAACCCTGAACTCGCCGGCTCCAATGCGCTGAGAAAGCCGCTGTCTCCAGGGTCGACGCTGCGTGCCGCGAGGATGCCGGTAACGCTGGTGCCATGATCGGCTGGGGAAGCCGCATCACGGGCATAGACGCAGGTTCGTGGCTTGGCAGGGTCGCAAGGGCCAAGGTAGGCGGTGAATTCGGGCGAGTCGAAGTCGACGTCGCGTTCAACAATGCCGATGCGCACCGGGTGAGTGTTGATTGGCGGTTCTTTCGCGGGCAGGCGATGCAGGTAGAAGTCCACTGCATCGAGAAAGCGGTTGGCCACCCATTCGCTGTTGCGCGGCTTGCTTTGCTGATCCTCCTCCACCGGCTCCTCGGCGCCGGATTCCTCCACGACCACAGCATCCACACTCGTCTCGCTGCCCAGGCGCAACACCAGCGCGTCACGTTCGGTCAGGTTGCCGGCCGGCAGACGCAGTTGATAGGTATTGAGCGGGGCGATGGCGCCGACGACTTCGGCGCCGTATTTCGTCGCCAGACGCTGCGACTCCTCGAGCCCGTCGTGATCCTCTTCGATGATCAGGCTGACCAGGTTCACATAGGTGGTCAGGCCGTCCATGTTCTTGGCGACGGCATCGGGGCCGGCGGCCAGCACATGGCTGCCATTGAGCGTAAGCCAGACCGGGTTGCTGCGGCGCCCGCCCTGTTCCAGCCAGAGGGGACCGCTCTGATGACCGTCCGGGCTAAGGGTCAGGCGCAGTCGGCCGCCATCTTCCTGGCGGATATCGACTGCCTCGCCACTCAGCCTCACTTCAAGGCTGCTTGAGTCGAGCCCTTCGCTTCGCAGGCAATAGGTCAGCTGTTCGGTGGAAAACAGATCACCGCATCGCTGCAGATCCTTGATCCGCAGCGGTTGTTCTGCTGCCGTTGCGGTGCCGAGTCCAAAGGTTAGAGCGAGAGCGCTCAGGCGGTAGATGAATGGCCTCACGGACGGCGTTGCAGGTAATGCACGCTGAACAACGCCTGGGCATCGGTCCACTGGCCACTGCAGTCGAAACCAGCACTATTGGCCAGATCGGCAAATGATTGCAGGGTGTACTTGTAGGAGTTCTCGGTATGCAGGCTTTCGCCGGCATCGAAATGAAACCGCTGCCCCTCGATGGTCACGTCCTGCGCCTCGCGGCTGATCAGGTGCATCTCGATCCGCGAGTCCTGCTCGTTGAAGAAGGCCTGGTGGGTGAAGCGCGATGGATCGATGTCGCTGTCCAGCTCGTGACGAATGCGCTGCAGAAGATTGAGGTTGAACGCGGCGGTGACATGCGCACGATCGTTATAGGCGGCCTCCAGTACGCTGCGCTCCTTGACCAGGTCGACGCCAATCAGCACGCCACCGCCGGGCGGAAGAATCTCGTGCAGATGGCCGAGCAGCTTGCGCGCTTCCAGGGGCGTGAAGTTACCGATGCTGGAGCCCGGGAAGAACACCAGCGGATGATGCAGGGTGAAGTCGTCTGGAAGCTTCAGTTCATCGGAGAAATCAGCGCAGGCGGCGTGCACTTCGAGCCAGGGATAATCCGCGGCCAAGCGCTGGGTGCTGGTGAGTAAAAAGTCTTCGGAAATATCGATGCCCAGGTAGCTGACCGGGCGCAGACCCTCCAGCAGCAGGCGTACCTTGCGGCTAGCGCCGCTGCCCAGCTCGATGAGGTCGGTCTGCGGGCCGGCGATCTCAAGAATGTCATTCGCCGCGTCGGCGAGGATCTTTTCCTCGGTGCGGGTCACGTAGTACTCCGGCTGCAGACAGATCTGCTCGAACAGCTCCGAGCCGCGCCGGTCGTAGAAGAACTTCGGCGAGATCCGCTTGGGCGAGGCAGCGAATCCCGCCAATGCCTCGTCACGCAATGACGTGTCGTGGGTCGGCTGGGTCTGGTCATGAAAATGGACGGCTAGTGCCATGGGTCATAGCTCCCTGGCCAGGCGCAGCCCGGCGAATTGCCAGCGCATCGCTGGTTGAAAGAAGTTGCGATAGGTCGCGCGGATGTGCGCCTCGGGTGTTGCGCAGCAGCCGCCGCGCAACACCATCTGGCCAGACATGAACTTGCCGTTGTATTCACCCAGGCTGCCTTCCAGTGGATGGAAGCCCGGGTAGGGGCGATAGGCACTGGCGGTCCATTCCCAGACGTCACCGAACAATTGCGTCGGCCCTTCATGCGGCACGCTGGCAGCAACTGGTTGCAGATAGTCGCTTTCCAGAAAATTGCCGCGCCGGGGCTGGTCGGTGGCAGCCACCTCCCATTCGGCCTCGGTCGGCAGGCGGGCGTCGGCCCAGCGCGCATAGGCATCGGCTTCATAGAAGCTGACGTGGCAGACCGGTGCCTCCAGATCCAGCGGGCGCATCCCGCCAAGTGTCATTTCATACCAGGCGCCGTCATCGCGGTGCCAGTACAGCGGCGCGTTCCAGCCATGCTGGCGAATGTGTGCCCAGCCGTCAGACAGCCAGAGCTCGCTGCGCGCGTAGCCGCCGTCGGCAATGAACGACAGGTATTCGCGGTTGCTGACCAGTCGGTCGGCCAGCTGGAAGTCCTCGACGAACTGCCGATGCCGCGGCGTCTCGCAATCGAAGGCGAAGCCGTTGCCAGCATGGCCGATGTGGTGCACGCCGCCAGCGTAATCGTGCCAGCGAAGACGTTCGCTCTGCAGCGCAGGGGGCGCTTTCAGGTCGTCCCGGTAGACGGGGTGCAGTGGATTCTGCGCAAGGATGTGCTTGATGTCCATGAGCAGCAGTTCCTGATGCTGCTGCTCATGCTGCAGCCCCAGCTCGACGCGGCGCACGATTTCGGCGGCGTGCTCTTGTGGGGGGTTGACCAACAGCTCGGCCATGGCGCGGTCGACGTGATGACGAAAACGGTAAACGTCGTCTACACCGGGGCGGGAGATCAGCCCGCGCTGGACCCTTGGAAAAGGCGTGCTGTGGGTTTCATAGTAGGAGTTGAACAGGTGATCGTAAGCGGCGTTCAGCGGTTTATAGCCTGACTGATAGGGCTTGAGCAGAAAGGCTTCGAAGAACCAGCTGATATGCGCCAGATGCCATTTCGGCGGGCTGACATCAGGCATGCTCTGGATGACGTAGTCCTCGACCTGCAACGGTGCGCAAATCGCTTCGCTGGTGGCGCGAACCTGCTGGAAGCGCCGCAGCAGATGATCCATCTCGGCCAGGGCCGGTTGCTGCTTGGGCTGTTGTGCCAGGTTACCCATGGGCATCCCCCCGATCGATGCATGGAGCGGCCAATAACCGCTTCTATAAGCGACCCGAAGCGAGGCGCAAAAGTTTCTCGCAAGAGGTGCCGGTCGCCTGTCTCAGTTATTCGTAAAAGCAGCCCAACGCTAAATAACCTGTCGTTCAAGTTGCAGTCATCTGCTTTCGGGACGGCGCCTCCAGCCACTATTGAGCGCCGGTTAATCCTCCGCGAGCGGAGGGACGGGCCGAATCAGAATCTCGTTAACATCCACATGGCTCGGTTGCGACAGCGCATAAACCACCGCACGGGCTATGTCTTCGGGTTGCAGGGCATAGGGCGGCGGCTGGTCGAAGAGTGGCGTATCGACCATGCCCGGCTCGATCAGCGTGACGCGCACGCCGGTGCCGCGCAGTTCTTCGCGCACGCTCAGTCCCATGCCGGTCACCGCCCACTTGCTGGCGCTGTACATCGAGCCGGGAATGACGAAGCGGCCGGCGGCCGAGCCGGTCAGCAAGACATGGCCCCTGCTGGCTTTCAGCGCTTCTAAACTGCAGCGCAGTGTCAGGCCTACTCCATACACATTGGTCAGCAGCATCTCGCGCCAGACCTCAGGGTCCGCGCCGCTGAAGCCGCCTTCGCTGCCCGGCATTCCGGCGTTGGCGTAGACCGCATCGAGCTGACCGAAGTGGTCGAGCACCCGCTGCACCATGGCCTTTTGCTCGGCGTATTCCTTCACATCACAGCGAACAGCCAACGCCCGGTCGGGACCGCCTAGTTCGTCCACCAGCTCCGTCAGCTTGTGCTCGGAGCGAGCGGCCAGGGCGATGCGATAGCCAGCCTCGGCTGCGAGACGCGCGCTGGCGGCGCCAATCCCGGAGGACGCGCCTGTGATCAGAAGAACCGGATCGGTCATGCTTTCCTCTCGGAATCTAACGGATCAATAGTTAGGCGGCGTCTCTGGGATGCCGGTGTCGTCCGTTATGGCTGGCATGGTCCAGGGCTCGAGGCGTTGGTCCTTGTCTTCTACGTCCAGCCTGGCCTGTTCGATGACCCCGCCAAGGCGCTGCGGGCTGGTGTATTCCTCGCGCGACACGCTGGGCACGCGCAATATTTCGGCACCGCTTCCGGACATCACGGTAAAGCCGAAGCTGTCTTCGTCCGGGTTGGCGCTGGTTACGCAGCCACACGGAAGAAAGGCTTCGGAGACGAGTTGCATCGCTTCATCAAGATTCAGGGGTTGGTTGCTCATAGGGTTCTCCATCGACGGGCTGTCTCAAGTGGACCTCCAAGCGGCGGCGCCGTTTCCTTCTACCTGACGGGCATGCGACGGGCTGCGGCGAGACGGCCTTGTAGATGCGCTGCGTCGACAGCATATTCAGGTGATGACAAACTCCACCGTTCCCGACGCGCTGGCGACCTTCCACCCAGCAGTGGCTGGCTGGTTCGTACGCAGTTTCCCTGCACCGACTCCTGCTCAGGCACGCGCCTGGCCACTGATCCGTGCCGGCCGATCGACCCTAGTGGCTGCACCCACCGGCTCGGGCAAGACGTTGACCGCTTTTCTCGCCGCCATAGACCAACTGGTGCAGCAGGGCGTAGCCGAAGGTGGCCTGCCGGACCAGACCTCAGTGCTCTATGTCTCGCCGCTCAAGGCGCTGTCCAATGACATTCACGTCAATCTGGAACAGCCGCTCGCGGGTATCTCGGCAGAGCTGCAAGCGCTCGGCCTGCCACCGCTGACGATACGCACCGCTGTGCGCACGGGTGACAC
>Ga0207893_1000161_pt1 | contig 49636 bp, 74 predicted proteins | sample MalvirmetaMSP121_FD_184233 | JGI IMG/M metagenome (GOLD analysis project Ga0207893, IMG submission 184233) | Marine viral communities from the Deep Pacific Ocean - MSP-121 (SPAdes) | ecosystem: Environmental > Aquatic > Marine > Oceanic | place: Pacific Ocean | collected 2001-06-02 | reverse complement strand
CGACCCGACGGCGTCAGACGGGCATTCTTGTGTACGTTCATCCGGGGAACTCTTCGGTTGAGGTTGGTGCTTCGCAACCCCAGCTTCTCAGCCCACCCCCGGGTGAACAACCTTCATAGCTTCGACAACTAGGCCGCGCCCTCAACCGCGAGGAACGGTTCAGCTTGGCCGCTGCCGCGTCCAGCGAAGTGATCCGTCCGTCCCTGTTCGGGGTGCTGATCATCACCTTGGTCTATGTGCCGATCTTCGCCCTCACCGGGGTGGAAGGTAAGATGTTCCATCCCATGGCGATCACCGTCGTCATGGCCCTGACCATCGCCTTGGTCCTGTCGCTGACGTTCGTGCCGGCGGCGGTTGCTATGTTCGTCACCGGCAAGGTCACCGAAAAGGACAGCTTCATCATGCGGGGCGCGCGCCGGTTCTATGAGCCGGCACTGGACGTGGCCTTGAGGCTTCGGGTCGCTTTTGTCGGTGTCGCCATCGCCCTCGTGGTGATCGCGGGGCTGGGAGCGTCGCGAATGGGATCGGAGTTCATCCCGAACCTGGACGAGGGTGACATCGCCATGCACGCCCTTCGAATTCCCGGCACCAGCCTGACGCAAGCCGTGCAGATGCAGGCCGCCATCGAACGTCGTCTGGCCCAATTCCCCGAGGTCGAGAGCGTCTTCGCCAAGATCGGCACCGCCGAGGTCGCCACAGACCCCATGCCGCCTTCGGTCGCCGACACCTTCATCATGCTGAAGGACAGGTCCGAATGGCCCGATCCAAGAAAGCCAAAGACCGAACTGGTCGAGGAGATGCGTGAGGCCGTGGAGTTGATCCCCGGCAACAATTACGAGTTTACCCAGCCGATCCAGATGCGGTTCAACGAACTGCTGTCCGGCGTGCGAGCCGACGTCGCCATCAAGGTCTTCGGCGACGATCTGGAACAGTTGCTGGAGGTGGGCGAGTCCATCGAGGGCGTCATCGGCGGCATCGACGGAGCGCAGGACGTGGCGGTTGAACAGGTCACCGGCCTGCCCGTGCTTCAGATCACGCCTGACCGCGCCGCCCTGGCGCGGCTGGGCCTCAGTCTCGACGATGTCCAGCAGGTCGTGTCCGCCTCGATCGGCGGCATGACGGCGGGCCAAGTGTTCGAGGGCGACCGCCGCTTCGACGTGGTGGTGCGGATGCCTGAAGAAATGCGTCAGAACACCGACGCCATCGGCCGGTTGCAGATCCCATTGCCCTCCAATGGGGGCGGCGGTCGGGCCTTCGTGCCTCTGGAAGAAGTGGCGACCGTGGCGGTCGAACAGGGGCCGAACCAGATCAGCCGCGAGGATGGCAAACGGCGGGTCGTGGTCACGGCCAATGTTCGGGGGCGCGACCTGGGCTCCTTCATCGCCGAGGTGCAGGAGAAGGTCGGGGCCGAGGTCGAGGTCCCCGCCGGATACTGGATCAGCTACGGTGGCACGTTCGAGCAACTGATCTCGGCGGCCAAACGGCTGCAACTCGTTGTCCCCGTGGTGCTGCTGTTGATTTTCGGGCTGCTGTTCGCCTTGTTCCGCTCGGTGAAGGACTCGGCCATCGTCTTCTCCGGCGTGCCCCTGGCCTTGACCGGCGGGGTCGCAGCCCTTGCTATGCGGGGCCTGCCGCTGTCGATCTCGGCTGCGGTCGGGTTCATCGCCTTGTCCGGCGTCGCGGTGCTGAACGGCGTAGTGATGGTCAGCTTCATCCGGGGCCTGATGGAGGAGGGCAAGCCGCTGAAGGAGGCCATCCGCGAGGGTGCCCTGACCCGCCTGCGGCCGGTGCTGATGACCGCCCTGGTCGCCAGCCTGGGCTTCGTGCCGATGGCACTTAACGTCGGGGCCGGAGCCGAGGTGCAGCGCCCACTTGCTACGGTTGTGATCGGCGGGATCATCTCCTCGACGATCCTGACGCTGCTGGTGCTGCCGGCGCTCTACAGCCTCGTGCATGGCCGCGATCGACCCAGCGACCGTCCCCGTCCGGCCTGGTTGGATCACCTGCCGTTCGGGCCCAGGCGGAGGACCCCATGATGCGGTCCTCGCACCGACACCCGCCCCACCGAAAGGTGATCATGACAGTGGCGTATCGCCCCGATCCCTGGTCGTGGCTCAAATCACCGGCGATGGCGTTGCTCGCCATCCTTCTGTTCTTCCTGATCGACGGCGGCCTCGGCCAGGCCCTCGCTCACGGCGTCGCCGACGGGGACAAGGGCTATATCCAGGAGACCTCGGGCTTCCTGTTCTGGCCGTTCCTGTATCTGGGGGCCAAGCATATGGTCACCGGCTACGATCACCTGCTGTTCCTGCTGGGCGTGATCTTCTTCCTCTACCGGATGAAGGACATCAGCATCTATGTGACACTGTTCGCCATCGGCCACTCCTCGACCCTGCTGCTCGGCGTGCTGACCGACATCAGCGTGTCCAGCTATCTGGTCGACGCCATCATCGGGCTGTCGGTGGTCTACAAGTCGCTCGACAACATGGGCGCGTATCAGCGGTGGTTCGGCTTCCAGCCGAACACCAAGGTCGCGACCCTGGTGTTCGGCCTGTTCCACGGCTTCGGCCTGGCGACCAAGCTGCAGGACTTCAACATGTCGCCAGACGGCCTGATCGGCAATCTGCTGGCCTTCAATGTCGGGGTCGAGATCGGCCAGCTTCTGGCCCTCGGAGCCATCCTGGTCGTCATGGGCTTCTGGCGGAAGTCTGCCAGCTTCTGGCGCCACGCCTACACCGCCAATGTGGTCGTCATGACCCTCGGCTTCATCTTGGCGGGCTATCAGCTCGTCGGCTTCTTCGTCGCCTGACCGGAGACCTGACCCATGTATAACGCCAACAAGCCGGACGCCTCCGAACTGCCCTCGACCGGCAAGCTGTTGAAGTCGACCGGCATCGCCGTGGTCATCGCCTCGGCGCTGCTCGTCACCGTAGTCCTGCCGGCCGAATACGGCGTCGATCCAACCCGGGTCGGCTCCCTGCTCGGCCTGACCGAAATGGGCCGGATCAAGGTGCAACTCGCTGCCGAGGCCGAAGAGGCGGGTCTGGCTGTGGCGGCGTCTGTTCCTGCTGCCGCCGTCACCACTACCGCGCCGCATACCCCGGCGGGACCGACCACAGCCCCGACTGGCCAACGGTCGGATGAGACCATCATCACCCTCGCACCCGATCAGGGCGCCGAGATCAAACTGGTGATGGAGGAAGGCGCGCAGGTCGACTTCACCTGGACGAGCAGCGGCGGCGCGGTCAACTTCGACACCCACGCCGACCGTCCCGGCACGCCCTACCACGGCTATGGAAAAGGCTCGGAGCAACGGGTCGAGGGCGAACTGGTCGCTGCCTTCACGGGGAGCCACGGCTGGTTCTGGCGCAACCGCACCGGCGAGTCGGTGACCATCACGCTCCAGACCGCCGGCGCCTATACCGAGGTCAAGCGGGTCGTTTGAGACCGCGAGGAATGGGAAACGGTTCGATGAGTTCGCCCAAGAGCAGCCACCACGCCGGAGACGGCCACGACCACTCCGAAGCGAAGGCGACAGGCGATCCGCATGCCCACGGCGGTGTGTTCGGATCGAATACAGAGGTGATTTTCGCCGTGTCGAGCGGCGGAGCGCTGGCGCTGGGCTTCGGACTGGAAAAGCTGGTTCCCGGCTTCCCAGACTGGCTGCCTCTTGGTCTGTATCTGGTCGCCTATGGCTTCGGCGGGTTCTTCACGGTCCGCGAGGCTTTCGAAAACCTTCGCAACAAGCGGTTCGAGATCGACACCTTGATGCTCGTGGCTGCCGCCGGTGCGGCGGCTCTGGGGGCCTGGGCCGAGGGCGCGCTGCTCCTCTTCCTGTTCAGCATCGGCCACGCTCTAGAGAACTATGCCATGGGCCGCGCCAAACGCGCGATCGAAGCCCTCGCCGACCTGGCACCCCGCACGGCCCATGTCCGTCGCGGTGACGAGGTGGTGGAGGTTCCGGTCGAGGCAGTCCAGGTCGGTGACACGGTAGTGGTGCGGCCCAACGAACGGCTGCCGGCAGACGGGTTCGTTGTGGTGGGCGCGACGAGCATTAATCAGGCTCCAGTCACCGGCGAGAGCATGCCAGTCGATAAACAGCCGGTCGTTGACGCTGCCGCCGCCCGGGCGCGACCCGCTCAGATCGGCACTGCCTCCATCGTCTTCGCCGGCACCATCAACGGAGCGGGCTCGATCGAAATCGAGACGACGCGGAAATCCTCCGACACGACCTTGGCCAAGGTAGTCCGCATGGTCAGCGAGGCGGAGACCCAGAAGTCCCCGACCCAGCGCTTCACCGACCGCTTCGAACGGATCTTCGTCCCGGTGGTCCTGGCGCTCGCCTTTGTCCTGCTCTTCGCATGGGTCGTGGTCGACGAGCCGTTCCGCGACAGCTTCTACCGGGCCATGGCGGTCCTCGTGGCGGCCAGCCCGTGCGCCCTCGCCATCGCCACGCCGAGCGCCGTCCTGTCCGGCGTGGCGCGAGCGGCTCGGGCGGGGGTCCTGATCAAGGGTGGCGCGCCGCTTGAAAACCTCGGCTCCCTCAATGCCATCGCCTTCGACAAGACCGGCACCCTGACGGAGGTGCGGCCCCGCATCACGGACATCGTGCCCGTGGGCGGCGCGAGCGAGACTGATCTGCTGATGACCGCTGTCGCCGTGGAACGGCTGAGCGACCACCCTCTGGCGGAAGCCATCGCCCGCGACGGGTCCGAACGTCTCGGCGGCAAGACGATTGCTCCGGCGTCGGACCTGAAGAGTTTGACCGGGAAGGGCGTCACCGCTCAGCTTGAGGGCGCGACGGTCCTCATCGGCAAGCCCGAGATCTTCGGCGCCGATGGCGTCGCTCCCCTGGGTCAGGAAGCGGAGGCCGCCGTGATGCGGCTCCGGGAGGATGGACGCACCCTGATGGTCGTGCGCCAGGGCGAGCGCGATCTCGGTGCGATCGGTCTGTTGGACACGCCACGCGCGGCAGCCCGCACCACTCTTGAGGCCCTGCGCGCGCTGGGCGTAACTCGGATGATCATGATCTCGGGGGACCATCAGAAGGCGGCCCAGGCGATTGCGAGCCAGGTCGGCCTTGCCGAGGCTTGGGGCGACCTCATGCCCGAGGACAAGGTGGAGGCTATCAAACGGCTCCGCGCAGAGGGCAAGATCGCCATGGTCGGGGACGGGGTGAACGACGCCCCGGCCATGGCCACTGCGACTGTGGGAATCGCCATGGGCGCGGCCGGTTCCGACGTCGCGCTGGAGACTGCCGACGTCGCCCTGATGTCCGACGATCTCTCGCAACTGCCGTTCGCGGTGGGCCTGAGCCGCCGGACCCGACGCATCATTCTGCAGAACCTGATCGTCAGCCTCGGCGTCGTCGCCTTCCTCGTGCCCGCGACCATCCTCGGCCTCGGCATAGGGCCGGCCGTGGCGATGCACGAAGGCTCGACACTCCTCGTGGTGTTCAATGCGCTGCGGCTGCTTGCTTATAAGGACTGGCCCATAAAGCCGCTGTCAGCATGACGGCCGCCTGTCCCCACGCTCAGAAAACGGAACCCCCGACGGCCACAACGGTGAGCCTCGCGCTTGATGCTGCTCACAACCATGTTGCCGCCGCCGATGAACGCCTGACTGTCCCCAGACATCGCGTGCTGGAGCTGCTCCTCACATCGAGCAGGCCAGTGAAGGCATATGATCTCGTTGCCGCCTTCCACGCGGACGAACGGATCGCAAAACCCGCCACCATCTATCGGGCGCTGGAGTTCCTGGAGAAGATGGGCCTGATCCACCGGCTTTTATCGTCGAAATGCTATGTGGCCTGCACCCTCGGCGCCGCTGCCCACCCGGCGGCCTTCATGATCTGCGATTGTTGCGGCTCGTGCCGAGAAATCTCAGCGCCTGAGGCCGCTTCGCTGAGCGGGACCGCAACAGCGCTCGGTTACTCGGTCGAGCGCGTCACGCTCGAAGCTGAGGGCAGGTGCCCGGCGTGCCGTGTTCCAACAGACGGCCCACAGTCCGCGTCCGTCAATTTCGTTGACGATTTACACTGACGCGGGCAGCGCCTCACGCGTTCGCGTCAGGCCTTGGGCCTGAGCTCATGCCTCAGCCCGGCCCCGAACTTGCGGTAGGTCTGGCACTTCTGAAACAGGGCGAAGAGGTCGCCGGTCGGGATGCCCTCGAGCAGTTTGGCGACGCGGCCGAAGCCGACCTTGGGAAACCCGTCCGCGACGTTGCCGGCATTGAGGCGCTCAACGAAGAGCTCGAGCATTTCGTCGCGAGGGTTGCGCGGCAGTTTTTTTTCAGCGCGCCGCCGCCGGATTCTCTCCAGGTATCTGTCTGTGTCTGAATACTGATCGGGAAGTTCCATACTGAAATGCGGTTATCGGTCGTCCCGCTTCCGGCTTCTGGGGTCTTCCCCGGTTTGGAGAAGGCCCTTAGCCATGGCGGGCTAAGTGATGCACAGAGCGGTGATCCGTTTTCTCCCGGCGCTCATGCTCCCTCCTCTCTAGGCTCCCTCACTGGTTCCCAGCCCAGGAGCCCGTAGTCCTCCGCCGACAAGAGGGACTTTGCATGTAATCGGCGAAGCGATGGTCTTCCCCGTATGTGGAGCCTGACCCTTCCTCTCATTCAATATGGCGACCGCCGGAGGCTGAGAGGTTCGCCAACCTTCCCGGCAGGATGAAAAGCAAAAGCCCCGAAACCGTGGTGGCGGCGTCGGGACTTTTGCCTGCGATGCGCCACCACGCGTTACGAAACATATCGCTCTGGGACCATCATAAGGGATGCCCGACTGATCCGGCCCGGGGGGTGTGGATAGCGGACTGTGCCCATCGCGAAGTCTGCGGCGAGCCCGCGCGGCGGAACCCCTAAACCGCCGCCTATTTCCCATAAAAAAACAGGCCCCGAAGGGCCTGTGTCAGTCAAAGAGCGTCGGATGCTGAAAGCGACCGGCGGCGGTCTTGTGCGCCTTGGGCCGCAGGTCCTGGTGAACCTCGAACAGGGTCGGCTGGTCTTGACGCCTTGCCAACTCGGCTCGCTGCTCCTGGTAGAGGCGGTTCACGTCCCGCATCTGGTAGGTCCGACCGTCCAGCGTCACGGTGCGCATGCTCAAGGTCTCCCTAAAAGAGCGAGAGCTGACGCGACGTGACAACATGGGCCTGCCACTCGCGGCTTTGGGCCATGTGGTCGAGCCAGGCGATGACATAGGCTTGCGGCCCTCCCGCATCCTCGACAGTGCCGGGGTGCAGGAACTCGGAGCGGTAGCCGGTCTCGGTGACGGGGATCCTGGCCTTCGAAGGAATGCGAAGCTCGAGGTGCGACATCGCGAGGATGTCTTTCGGCTTGTAGGTCACCTCAATCTCGATTCCCTCCCAGACGATCATGACGATGCGGGCGGCGTCCATGGTCAGTAGTCCCGCGCGTGCATGATGGTCAGCACGCGTGTCGTGACCGCCGGGTTCGACGGATCGGGCGACGCGAATTTGCAGGCCCGGTCGTAGTAGTCGAGCTTGAACAGATATCGCTCGCCCTCGAAGGTGATCGCTCCGAAATCGTGTTCGCGGTACGGATCGTTGCCGTCCTCGAACCGGTCGAAGTCACGCACCTTCTCGAGCAGCCGGCGTTTGGCGTCGGGCTCGAGGGCGTCAACGGCGTCAGTGAGCATCACTGCCCCGCCGACGAAGGAACTGCGGAAACTGTCGTTCAGCTCCCGGACACGGTCGATAGTGGTCGCGGACATGAATGCCTCCTTGTGCTGTCCGCTCCTCATCATCTCATAAAAGAAGAAACCCCGCCCTGACCGGGCGGGGTGTAAACAAGGGCTCGTCCGGATGCGCACAGGAGCCTGATTGTCAGGTTCTTGGCCTGGTTCCTGCGTTGTCTCGGGCATTGCCCGGTAAGCCGCAACAAATGCGCCGAGCGTTCCGCCTGATAGTGTCGCCACGTCTGGCGATACTGCGGGGTCGTCCACCCCCATCATACCTCAAACCCAAACTCACCTCGCCCAGCGGACAAAAAGAACCCCTCGCGATGGGCGAGGGGTTCGGGATCAGGCGCGCTTTTGGAGCGGCACGACATTGGTCTGGAAGTCAGGCGGCAGGTAGGTGATGTCCTGCACACCCAGGTAGCCGAGAAGCGTTCCGGTCGGGTCCCGGATCGGAACCGCGATCGAGCCACGGCAGACGCCACGCGGGGCATAGCCGATGCCCAGGTTTCTGGCGATCTCGGGGTCGAAGCCGAGGGCCAGAACCGCATCGTGGTCCGTCTCGAGATAGCTCAGCGGGGAGAGCTTACCGCCCCCCTCCGCCTCACTCTCGGGAACCGTGCGGGGCCTTGTCGGACCGGCTGTGCTGCGGGACGGTACCAATCCCGCGCGTTCAGCCAGCTCGACGGCAGCATCCTTTGCGGAGATCGCCAGGATGTGTGCGGCGAGAGCAATCTGATCACCGCCTTTCTTGAGGGAGAAGCAGAAGAAACCTCTTCCTTCGGTGACGACCAGAGCCCGTTCGCCGCCGGCGTTGCAGGCAGGGCAGGGGCCCCGCCATTGATTGCCGGAGCTTTTCAGGTCGAGCTTGAGGAGCGCGACCGTCTCGGCAAAGGAAACTTTCTCCTTTACCTCCGTGAAGTCGATAAAGGTGCCCATGGCAGCCTCCTGATCAGATGAGAAAGAACAACTATATTCCTCTCTCATTATACATACGCAATCGAATATTGGCATAGAGTCACACTGTGTAATGCCCTCTTTGTTGGACGCGTTATTTGTTCGTTGATGGTCAAGCGCTGTAATGGTGGATGACGAGCCGGAGGCCGCTTTCGACGAGATCCGTCACGTGCTGAAGCCGCAGGGGCTCCCCGTCAGAAACCACAGCAACGGCTAGAGGCTGCGCTGGGGAATTCGGTTCTCATTTTAAATCGGTGAAACCGCACTCAGCGAGCATGGGGAAGGTCCTTTTCCGACTCGGGGGAGACGTTTGCGACGTCAGCCATCAGGGTGCCATCGGTATCCGAACCTTTTGCGTGTGCTGAGGAGCGAACCTAGTGACTGAAAAATTTAACCTTCTGGTTCGTCGATTTCGAGGGGAGAATCTGGCAGCGACGTAGGGGATCTCGTTGAAGGAGTTCCCCATGAACCGATTTATGCCGATTGCGGTCGCTTCCGCCCTGGCGCTGTCTGCCTCACCCGTACTGAGCCACGCACGTCTGGTGTCGGCCACCCCCGGCGACGGAGCAACGGTCACCGCGCCCCGCACGATCAGCCTGACCTTTAGCGAACGGTTTGCCGCGCCTTTCTCTACCGTCGAGGTCGAGGATGGGCGGGGGCGCGCCGTCGCCTTGACCAAATCGGTGTCGGAGGACGGCAAGACGCTGGGCGGATCGTTCGCGGCGCCGCTGCCGGCCGGGACCTATCGCGTGACCTGGGCCATCGCGGCGGCCGACGGTCACCGCATGACGGGAAACTACAGCTTCACCGTCCGCTAACGTGCCGATCGACCTGACCGTCGTCGTCCTTCGGTTGCTCCAGTTCGCTGCGGCGGTCGTGGCGCTCGGACTGCCATTGTTCCAGATCTATGCGCCGGGACCGGTCCCGGCGCGTTCGGCGCGTCGGGCCGCCATCACCGCCGGGCTGCTCCTGGCGGCCGGGGCGGCCGGTGGCCTTGTGGCTCAGACGGCCATGATGGCGGGCGGCTGGGCCGCTGCCTTCGACCCTGCCTCGATCGGCTACGTCATCCAGTCCACCGCTCTTGGCATGGCACATATCGCCCGCGCCGCACTGGCCGTGGCAGGGATCGCAATCCTGATGTTCGGGCAGGACAGAAGGATCGCGGGGCTGATGGCTGTCACAGCCTTCACCGGGGCGACAGCCAGCTTCGCCTGGAGCGGCCACGGGGCGGCCAGCGAGGGCGCCGTGGGGCTCATCCACCTGATCGCCGACATCATTCATGCGCTGGCGGCCGCCGTCTGGTTGGGCGCACTGGCAGGATTCTGCATGCGGTTGTGTCGTCCATCCGGAGGCGAGATCGAGACGACGACGCGTTCACTGACCGTGTTCGCCATGGTCGGCTCGGCAGCTGTTTCGGTGCTGGTGCTCACAGGGTTGATCAACGCCGGCGTTCTGATCGGCATTGACGGCGTGGTCCGGGTTGCAAGCTCGACCTGGGGCCTGCTGCTCTTGGGCAAGCTGGCCCTGTTTATCCTGATGGTCGGTCTGGCGGCGCATAACCGCTTCACCCTGACGCCAGCCCTGTCGCGGGCCATCACGCATGATACCGCGACCGACGGGCCTGTTCGGAGACTGCAGCTCAGCATTGGCCTGGAGATGGCGGCCGGCCTCGTCCTTCTGGGGCTTGTCGCGGCGATGGGCGTGCAGATGCCGCCGGCGTCGATGTAATCAGCGCGGCGCGCGCGACGACCAGTGGATGTGGCGGATACGCCAGACGTCGCCGTCCCGGTGCAGGATCATGGTCTCGGCGGTCAGCCGGTCGACGGGCCGGCCATTGAACGCGCCGGTCGTGCGTCCCTCGGTCAGCACCCAGGCGACGTCGCCCTCGACCCGGGCCGCTCGGCGCGTGACCTCGGCGGTGGTGGCGGCGGCGAAGGCCATGTCGGCGGGCAGGTGATGGCCCGCGTATTCCTCGCGCGAGCGCTCGGCACCGCCCTCTTCCAGCACCACGACGTCCTCGGCGAGCAGGGCCAGGACAGCCGCGGCGTCGCCCGACCCCAAGGCGGCATGAAAGGCGTCCACGACGGCGATGGCGGAGCGCGCCGCTTCATCATCGGCCGGGGCTGACGCGGATGAGACAGCGCCGCTGGGGGTCACGATGACGGAGGCCGATACGGCGAGGGCGGCGGCGAGGATCAGGCGCTTCATGAAGGGCTCTCGGTGGCGAAGGACTGTGACTATGCTCTATTTGTGCGGCGAGGACAGCACTCTCTTGCGAGGGGCGGACAGGGACCGTGCGTAGATGTGCGAAACCCATGGAGACGATCGGCATGGTCGAACTGGATACCTTGATCGCACGGGGCTCGCCTTTGGAAGCCGCCTCCCTCGACGGTCTGGAAGACGGCGTCTGGCTGCGCGTGGAGCGGGCGCAGACGAAGTCCCGCGAAAGGACCGTTCGCGTGGCCGCCCTGTGCGTGGCGGCGGCCATCGGCGGGGTGACGGGCGGGGTAAAGGCTCCAGCCATCGAGACTGGTCGCAGCGAACTGTCGATCTTCAGCCCCCGCATGGCCGCGACACCTCTGGATATCCGGAGCACCCTGGGATGAGCGGGCTGAAGTCCACACTTGTCACAGCCGTGTTGGCCGCCACCGTGGGCGCTGCCGCCGCCTGGGGCGCAATGACAGTGCAGGCGCGGCAGGACAGGCCCGCCGATCTCCATCACCTCGTTCACGAAAGGCTGGACCTGAGTCCGGAACAGGATCGGCACCTGGACGAGATCGAAGCCGCGTTTGCCGCGCGGCGAGCCCCCCTCGAGGCCGAGGTGCGGGCTGCTAACGCCGAACTGTCTGCCGCCATCGCCGAGAGCCGGGGGGACACGCCCGAGGTCCGGGCGGCCGTCGATCATTTCCACGCCGCCATGGGCGGTCTTCAGATGGCGACGATCCTTCATGTGTTCGAGATGCGCGCCGTGCTGACGCCCCGGCAGGCGGAAGAATTCGACCGTGCTGTGGTCGAGACCTTGCGCGCCGACGCCGACTGACGCGGGCGTGGGGCCGGGCGACACTGATGAAAGCCGGGCCGCCATGGGAGACCGGGCAGCGTTTTCGCGCCTGATAACGGCGACCAAGGGCGACCTGCACCGCTTCGTCACCCGCTACGTCGGGGATCCGGACGAGGCGCTGGACCTGACCCAGGAGACCTACGCCGCCGCCTGGCTGTCGATTCGTCGATATGATCCCGAACGGCCGTTCGTAGCCTGGCTGCGGACGATCGCCCTGAACAAATGCCGCGACTGGAGCCGCCGACGCCGGGTGCGCCGGATGGTTCGGGGCGTAATGGGGCTGGATGCGCCGGAAGCCATGACAGTCGGCGACCCGATGCCCGGCGCCGAGGACCGGGTGGATGATCGGCGGCGGGTCCAGCGCCTGAACCGTGCCTTGAATGAACTGCCCGACGGTCAGCGCGCGCCGCTCCTGCTCGCGGTTCTGGAGGGCCGGTCCCATGCCGAGGTCGGCCAGATACTGGGGCTGTCGTCCAAGGCGGTCGAACTGCGGATCGCCCGCGCCCGCAAGGCCTTGCTGGATCGCCTCGGCCCATCCGGATGAGCCCCTGCGACCAGCCGTCGCGAGGGGCGGGCGCGGTTCTGGCGTAAGGCAAGTCAGACAGATGGGCCAAGACAGCATGAGATCGATTCAAACAGACCGTCGCGCCTTGCTGCGCGGCTTCGCAGGCGGTGCGGGGCTTCTCGCCGCCCAAGGGCTGATGCCGGCATGGGCCCAGAGCGGGTCAGCGGGTCTACGGACAGACCTGCCCACACTCGACGGCCCGGACGTGCGGCTGACGGTCGGCCATTCGCCGTTCACCGTCGGGGGGCGCACAGGTCACGCCATCACCGTCAACGGCACCCTGCCCGCGCCCCTGATCCGGCTGCGCGAGGGCCAGACGGCGCGGCTGTCGGTGACCAACACCCTGGACGAAGACACGTCTATCCACTGGCATGGCGTGCTGCTGCCCTTCCACATGGACGGGGTTCCGGGTGTCAGCTTCCCCGGCATCCGGCCCGGCGAGACCTTCCAGTATGAGTTCCCGGTGATCCAGTCGGGCACCTTCTGGTATCACAGCCACTCCAACCTGCAGGAGGCGATGGGCCACTATGGGCCGCTGATCATCGACCCGGCGGGGGCCGATCCAGTCGCCTATGACCGCGAGCATGTGATCGTGCTGTCGGACTGGAGCTTCCTGCACCCTCACGAAATCCTCGATCGGCTGAAGAAGAGCCCCGGCTACTTCAATCAGTCGCGCACCACCCTTTCGGGCCTGATCTCGGGCGAGGACGGCATGTCGCTCGAGGAACGGCGGATGTGGGGCCAGATGCGGATGGACCCACGCGACATCGCCGACGTCAACGGCACGACCTACACCTATCTGGTCAACGGCCATGGACCGTCCGAGAACTGGACCGGCCTTTTCCGGCCCGGCGAGCGGGTCCGGCTGAGGGTAATCAACGCCTCGGCCATGTCGATCTTCAACGTCCGGATACCGGGTCTGGCCATGACTGTGGTCAACGCCGACGGCGAGAACGTGCGGCCGGTCGAGACCGACGAGTTCCAGATTTCGGTCGCCGAGACCTATGACGTCGTTGTCCGTCCGACCGAGGACCGGGCCTACACCCTGGTGGCCGAGTCCGTCGACCGGTCCGGTATGGCGCGAGCAACGCTGGCCCCCCGCCTGGGCATGATCGCCGAGGTGCCGCCGCTGCGCGAGGTGCCGACCCTGACCATGGCCGACATGGGTATGGGGGGCATGGGCGACATGGAGGGCATGGACCACTCGGGCATGGGCCATGGAATGGATCATTCAGCCATGGGCGAGCCTGCCGCCGCGCCGATGGACCACGGGTCTATGGATCACGACATGCGCAATCCCGACAACGCGCCCGCGGGGATGGCGGTGGGCGTAGGCGTCGACATGATTTCGTCAGATCCCGCCAATCGCCTCGGAGAGCGGCCCATGGGTCTGGAAGACGTCCCGCACCGAGTGCTGGTCTACACCGACCTGGTATCGCTGGCCGCCAACAAGGATCAGAGGCCGCCGTCCCGCGCGCTGGAAATCCACCTGACCGGCAATATGGAACGGTTCATGTGGGGCTTCGACGGGCGCAAATTCTCCGAGATCGTCGAGCCGATCCGCTTCGAGCGGGATGAGCGGGTGCGCGTGACCCTGGTCAACGACACCATGATGGCCCACCCCATCCACCTGCACGGCCACTTCTTCGAGCTGGTGACGGGCGGACCGGCCGGGCATCAGCCGCTGAAGCACACGGTCAACGTCGCCCCGGGATCAAAGGTCACTTTCGACCTGACAGCCGACGCGCCGGGCGACTGGGCCTTCCACTGTCACATGCTGATGCACATGCACGCGGGCATGTTCAACGTCGTGACCGTCCGCCCCCTCGACGGAGGCGCAGCATGATCCGGCTTCTGATCTGCATGGCGCCCCTGCTGCTCGCGGCAGGCACGGCGACGGCCCAAGATCACCAACATCAACCGCCGCCCACCCAGGCGCCTGCGACCGCTCCGACGGCTGATCCTCATGCCGGGCATGACATGAGCCCGCCCCCGGAACCCGTCGATCCACACGCCGGTCACGACATGGGCGCGCAGCCCCAGACAGCGGATCCGCACGCCGGGCACGATATGGGCGGGCAGGCGATGGGTCCGCCGGACGTGCCGACCAGTGCAGACGATGCGGGCCGCCCCCGGCTTCCACCCCCGCCGCCCGCCGTCCTGTCCGGTCCGGCTAACGCTGCCGACGCCATCTGGGGCGAGGCCGCCATGACCGGCGCCCGCGCTGTGCTCAGGCGCGAGAACGGTGACGTGCGCGCTACCGCCGTCATCATCGACCGGCTCGAGGTCGGCTTCGGCGACGGCGAGGAAACCTGGCTGTGGGACGCCGGCGGGTGGACCGGCGGCGACATCAACCGCTTCTGGTGGAAGTCCGAGGGCGAAGGCGACTTCGACGGCGAGATCGAAGGCGAGGTCCAGGCCCTCTACAGCCGCGCGATCTTGCCCTTCTGGGACGTGCAAGCCGGCGTGCGACAGGACTTTCGCGAAGACGGCGAAGACCCGACTCATCTGGTGCTGGGCCTCCAGGGGCTGGCCCCCTACTGGTGGGAAGTCGACGCCGCCACCTTCCTGTCAACCGAGGGCGACCTGACCGCGCGGGTCGAAGCCGAGTATGACCAGCGCATCACCCAACGCTTGATCCTCCAGCCGCGCATCGAGGTCGAGGCTTCGGCGGCCGACATCCCCGAACTGGGGCTTGGGTCAGGTCTGACCCACGTTGAGGCGGGCGTGCGTCTTCGCTATGAAATCGCCAAAGAGTTCGCGCCCTATGTCGGCATCGAATGGAGTCGCGACCTCGGCGGCACCGCCGACCTGACCCGCGCGCTGGGCGGCGACCCCGAACACACCCGTTTCGTCATTGGCCTCAAGGCCTGGTTCTAGGAGAGCTGTCCATGCGTAAGATCATCCCCGCCGTCGCCATGACCCTGGCCCTGGTGGTCCCCACCTTAGCCCAGGCGGCAGCCGCCTGTTGCTGCTGCGAAAAGGAAGGCCAGGACCCGCACGCCGGCCACCAAGCCGCGCCCGCCGACCACGCCGACCACGCCGCGCACGACGTCGTCACCAGCCCGGCCAACGGAGCCATGACCGACGGCTCGCCCGACTGGTTCACCGCCACCTTCCCGCACGCGATGACCCTGAAGACTGTTACCGTGACCGCCGAAGGACAAGCCGCCGTCGCAGTGCCTGTCGCCGCAGCCGCCGCAACGACGCGTGTATCGGCTGATTTGCCGACCCTGACGCCCGGCAACTACGTCCTCAACTGGACGGCCGAAGGGGCGGACGGCCATGAGATGACGGGCGCCGTTCGCTTCATGGTCCACTGATGTCAGCGCGGTTGAACCGTCGCCTGCTGCTGGGCGGCGCTGTCGCGCTCGCCTCGGCTGGCACGGCGGTCGCCCAGGACCGTCGCATGACCGCTTACAAGACCCCTTGGTGCGGCTGTTGCGATGGTTGGGTAGCGCACATGCGCAGTGCGGGCTGGACCGTTGAGGTGGTCGAGCGCGAAGACCTCACCCCGATCCGCGCCCGCCACGGCGTGCCGGATCGCTATGCCGGATGTCATACCGCCGTCGTTGGCGCCTATGCCATCGAGGGCCATGTGCCGGCCGCCGACGTCGCCCGTCTGCTGAGGGACCGGCCGCAGGCCGTGGCCCTCGCCGCACCCGGCATGCCAGCAGGTTCGCCCGGCATGGAAGCAGCGGGCCGGCAACCCTATGTCACCCTGCTGATCGACCGCTCGGGCGAGGCCACGGTGTTCGGCCGTCACAACGGGGCCTGACCTCAGGCCTGCTCTGTCCGCACATATGGACCGATCGGCAAGTCACAGGATTTGGGCGAGTCGTTCGCTGCATGTTCGAGGTGATCGGCTACGCCGCGACTAGCGAAGGGCACGGTTGAGCAGTTCGATCAGTTCATTCGCCTTGGCCTCGCGGTCGGCCCGATCGTCGCCCGTCATCGCCCGCATGACGCAATGGTCCACATGGTCTTTGAGGACTTCGTTTTCCACGCGGGTGAGCGCAGCACGCACCGCCTGAAGCTGGGTCAGGATATCGACACAGTAGCGGTCGTCCTCGACCATTCGGCCGATCCCCCTCACCTGACCCTCGATCCGGTTCAGACGGCCGATGACCTTGGGTTTAATTTCGACTTGCATGGATCGGCTCCCGTTTGAGACGGTTATACCCCATAGAGGTATCTTGCCATATACCCCATGGGGGTATATTCGGTCGATACCCGATGCAGGAGTCACCATCATGTCCGGTCCTCACGCCACCCCAGCCGCCGCTGACGCCAAACCCTGCTGCTGTTCGACGAAGCCCGTAGACGAAGCGGGCCCCAAGGCGATCGACCCGGTCTGCGGCATGGCAGTCGATCCAGTAGCGGCCATCCACAGGGCGACGCATGACGCCACGCAGCATCTCTTTTGCTCTGCCGGATGCCGGGAGAAATTCGTTGCCGATCCGGACAAATACCTGGGGGAACGGCCGGAACCCGCGCCCGTGATACCCGGCGCGATCTACACCTGTCCGATGCACCCGCAGATTCGACAGGAGGGGCCCGGATCGTGCCCCATCTGCGGCATGGCGCTGGAGCCCGAGACGGTCACCGCCGAGGCACCGGTCAATCACGAACTGGTCGATTTCACCCGGCGCTTCTGGGTCGGGCTGGTGCTGACCCTGCCGGTGTTCGCGCTGGAGATGGGCAGCCATCTGCTCAACCTGCATCGTCTGATGTCGGGCCAGACCTCGAATTGGATCCAGTTCGCGCTCGCGACGCCGGTCGTGCTGTGGGCCGGTGCGCCCTTCTTCCAGAGGGGATGGACATCGCTGAGGACCCGTCAGCTCAACATGTTCACCCTCATTGCCATGGGCGTGGGGGTGGCCTGGGCCTACAGTGTCGTGGCGGTTCTGGTGCCCGGTGTGTTTCCCCCGGCCTTCCTGCGCATGGACGGGAGCGCACCGGTCTATTTTGAAGCCGCGGCGGTCATCACTGTGCTGGTTCTTTTCGGCCAGATCCTTGAGCTGCGAGCGAGGGAACAGACGTCGGGAGCCCTTCGGGCGCTGTTGGACCTGACGCCCAAGACCGCGCGGCGCGTGAACGATGACGGGACTGACGAAGACGTCACGCTGGACCAGGTCGTGGCCGGCGACCGGTTGCGGGTCCGGCCGGGCGAACAGGTGCCCGTTGACGGCGAGATCCTGGAAGGCCGCGTGTCGATCGACGAGTCCATGGTGACCGGGGAATCCATGCCCGTGACCAAGGAGCCTGGCGCGGCGGTTGTCGGCGGATCGCTGAACCGTACAGGATCGTTCATCATGCGAGCAGACAAGGTCGGGGCCGACACATTGCTGTCCCGGATCGTGCAGATGGTCGCTCAGGCCCAGCGCAGCCGCGCGCCGATCCAGCGGCTGGCCGACACGGTTTCCGGCTGGTTCGTACCGACCGTAATCGGCGTGGCGTTGCTCGCAGCGCTCGTTTGGGGTCTGGTCGGGCCTGAGCCGCGTCTGTCCTATGCCCTGATCGCGGGGGTCTCTGTGCTGATCATCGCCTGTCCATGCGCCCTGGGTCTGGCGACGCCGATCTCCATCATGGTCGGGGTCGGACGGGGCGCCCAGGCCGGCGTCCTGATCAAGAGCGCAGAGGCGCTGGAGCGTTTTGAAAAGGTCGACACCCTGGTGCTGGACAAGACCGGCACCCTGACCGAGGGCCGGCCCTCGGTCACCGCCGTCCGTCCGGCCGCCGGGTTCGACGAGTTGGAACTGCTTCGCCTCTCGGCCAGTCTGGAACGCGGCAGCGAACATCCGCTGGCCGACGCCATCGTGTCCGCGGCGAAGGACCGGAATCTGACCCTGTCAGAGGCCACCGGGTTCGACAGTCCGGTCGGGCGCGGTGTGACCGGCCTGATCGACGGACGTCGGGTGGTGCTCGGCAATACCCGCTTCCTGTCCGAACTGGGTGTCGATGTCTCCGGGCTTGAAGCTGAGGCCGAGACCCTCAGGGGCGATGGAGCCACGGCCATCTTCGCGGCCGTGGATGGCAAGGCGGCCGGCATTCTGGGCATTGCCGATCCGATCAAGGCGACGACGGCAGAGGCCATCACCGCGCTCAAGGCTGCAGGTCTGCGGCTGGTGATGATGACCGGCGACAATCGCACGACCGCCGAGGCCGTCGCCCGCCAGCTTGGCATCGACGACGTCCAGGCCGAGGTCCTGCCTCAGGACAAGGCGTCTGTGGTGGAGAGATTGCGGAGCGAGGGCCGTGTGGTCGCCATGGCGGGCGACGGGGTCAATGACGCACCCGCCCTGGCCGCCGCCGACGTCGGCGTCGCCATGGGCGCGGGATCCGACGTCGCGATCGAGAGCGCGGGCGTCACCCTGCTGGGCGGTGACCTTCAGGGCATCGTGCGGGCGCGGCATCTGTCGAAGGCTGTGATGGGCAATATCCGCCAGAACCTGGTGTTCGCCTTTGGCTACAACGCGTTGGGCATTCCGGTCGCAGCGGGCCTGCTGTATCCGGTGTTCGGCTGGTTGCTGTCTCCCGCACTGGCGGCACTGGCCATGGCGCTGTCGTCGGTCAGCGTGATTGCCAACGCGCTTCGGCTGAGGGCGGTGAAGTTGTAAGCCACACCTCAGGGTGCGGTCCCTCAGAGCGGCACTGCCAGCTCGAACCGGTAGCGGGGTCGGGCCACGCTCCGCTTCCGGCAGATGAAGACATAGCAGAAGTTCAGCTCCGTCCACGCCGCCTTCCACAACCACTTCAGCCAGGACCGCCATCTCATCAGCCGAGACGATTACGAAGCCTTAAGATCAGCCGCATTGGCTGAGTGGAAGACGCTCACCGCCTGAGGCTTGTCTCCCCTGCCCCAACATGCGGCTGGTGGAGACGAGTTGTCGTTGGACTGACAGCACCGAGTACGGTGCATGGCGCGGGACGATGTCGAGGTGACGGTGCGCAGGCCTGACGATGGTCAATGATCCAGTGACCGCTCCTGGCGCAAACCTTTCGCTCTGTGGCTCCACATAGGACAACGCTTTGCCCTCCAGCAGCCGTCGCCTCACGGCTCCGAGATCAACCGCCTTCCGTTGACACCTGTCCAAGGCTGCGTGATCAGCGGCGCGAGCACCGTCTTGGGCACCCGCCAGTTGCTGCCGAACGCCGGCTCACACGCAAACAGGAATCGGCCGGCGTGACGACCGGGGTGCTGCCTCGCCAGGAACTCGATGATGTTGGCTGCATGGACCGCATTCGTCGTCACCGTGAGAACGCTCAGGTTCGGGACACCGAAATGCTCCCGGAACGTCTGACGGTTCAGGATGACGAGGTAGCCGACGATCTTGCGACCGAAGGCGTTCTGGGTGGGGTCCCGGCGTTCGATGCTCTCGGTATTCCGATCAATCTCCAGAGCGAAAAACCGGAACCAGTCGCCTTTTTCGTCGGAGCCCTGAAGGCCAAAGATGTCGTCCGGCGTGATAGCTTTCTGAGCGCCGACCAGATGCACAGGAAGAGCGAGCGGATTGGCGAGGTCCCGGGTCGCTGCGGGGCATTTGGGATTGGTGAGGATCTCCTCGCGGCTGATGTAGCGAAGGCCGTCTGCGTTGGCGGCCAACTCCAGGGATGCACCGACGCAGGCCTGCATGAGCTGGTGCAGGAAGGGCTCGGCACGCCGCGGCGAAAACCGCGCGAGCGTCCCGCGCTCGGCGAGAACACCCTTGGCGCGCGGGGTCAGGTCGTAGACGAGATGCTGGTAGCGCGCCTCGAAGCCGGCGAACTGCTGCGGCGGCCGGGTCAGGTATGCGCCGGCGCTGTCGCCGTTGTAGAACTCGGTGAGCCGGTTCTGAAAGCGGGCGTAGTCCCGACGCTGGTCCTTCACGAACTCGAACAGATAGTGGGTGGGCAGGGGACCGTGCCGGTTGATCGCCTCGAAGACCAGATAGTCGAGATCGGTCAGAACGAGCCGCGAGACCTGCGGATTAGGCGGAGCGAACCGAAGGCGTCGGTTGAGGGCGTCGGTTTTCATACATGGGTGGATAGACTCGCGCTGACCGGTCGTAACCGTTCAGCATGGGCAGGTATGTCAGGTGGCGGAGCCCTATGCTCCGCCATGGGCACCAGAAAATATTACCACTCCCGGCTCACATCTTCGTCCGGACGCAGGGATGCAGGACGCTGGGCTGGGGGCGGCCCCTCCTCGGCGTCTGACGGAACCGGTCGAGACGTGCCCGGGCGAGGCAGGGAGACCCGGCGACGGTTCGTCGCCATGAGCGCCTCGAAGGCCTCGTCGGAGAGTTTCGGCTGGCCGTCCAGCGCGCCGGGGACAATCGGGATTGAGACCGCATGGGGGGTGACACTTCGGATATGGGCCGCGAACTGGAGCCTGGGCTGATCGAGAATGAAGTCGGCCGTGGTGCGCATTTCCGGGGCCATGGACCGCGCGTCCCCGGCCGAGAGGCCGGAGGCGAGCTTGATGCCGGTGTTGGCGGCCAGAGAGGCCTTCAGGCCGGATGAGGCCTGGTCGAGGTATTGGTGGGCCAGCACCATGCCGCATTTGTATTTGCGCGCTTCGGTGAGGAGATCGTCGATGTTGCTGTCGAAATAGGAGGCGGCCTCGTCGATGTAGACGAAGGTGGGCTTGCGCTCGTCAGCCCGGATAACGGAACGCTCCAACACGGCTTGCAGCACGAGGGAAATGAAGATGCGGCCGAAATTGTCAGAGGCGCCCTTGAGGTAGTCCTTGGCGGTATCGACCAGGATGATCGCGCCCCGGTTCATCTCGGTGAACAGGTCCACCTTCGTCTCCGGGGAGGTGAACAGGCGGGCCATCGTCGGATTTTCGAGGATGGCCTGGAGCCGGTAGCGGATCTGCTCCTTGGTCTGCTGGAAGGTCTTGCTCGAGAAGTCGTTGAGGAAAAACTCCCGCGGAATGTCGGGAAGGCTGGCGATGGCCTCGGCATAGGGCGTCGGGTCGCTCATGAGTTTGAGCATGTCGATGATGGTGGCATTGCGCCCCATCGTCTCCGGCAGGGCCAGCATGAGCCGGGCGACATAGCGGAAGAACACGCCCTGTTTGGCGGTCAGGTCCGCGCCGATGAGGCCGGAAAACAGATAGTCGAAGGTCTGGATGACCCCGGCCGTCACCTGCTCGCGGGCCGCGGGGTCATAGCTGTCGAGCCGGTCCTTGTTGAGCGCGAATATGTTCAGTGCCGGGGGATGATCGATATCGCGCGGGTCAATCAGGATTATCCGGTCCACAATCCCTAAGTCCGCGTGCAGGAGCCGACGGATCAGGTCGGAGTGTGGGTCGATGACGACGATCGTGGGCGGGTCGTCGGACTGGAGGTCGTGCAGGATCAATCGCTCGATGAGCGACGTCTTGCCGGCCCCGGAACCGCCGACCACGTGGGTGTGACTGAACCGGTCCTCATTCGTCAGGCGCAGCGGCACTGAAAACTTGAACAGCGGCGCGAAGGGGGTATCCCCGAGATAGGTGTCCACGATCTCCGGCAGGGGGAGGGGACTGTTGCGCGGATATTTCCATGGCTTCTTGTTCTTGTTTTCGGGGTCTGTGATGCCAGAGGCGCGGGCCAAATTTTCTCCAAGCTGCGCGTCCAAATCCTTGAAGAGGCCCTTCTCCACATAGGGGCCGTTGGCGATCACGCCGATGGTCTGCTCCACCAAGAGCTTAGGCTCGGCTAGGGCATAGATCAGAGGAATGGTGAAGGGTGACGGCGAGCTCGATTCCGGCAGCTCTCGGGCGAGACCGAACAGGAGTCGGACCAGCGCCTCATGGAAGAGTTGGAGCACCTCGTCCTTGTTCGCGAAAAAGTGCTGCTTCCTGTAGAGCAGGTTCCGGTACTCGACATACGCCTGCAGGCTCATACGCTCGAAGCCCGGCGGCGGCAGTTCCCAGATCTGGTGCTCCGCGACGAGGAGGTCATGGAGCGCGTACAGAAACTGGTCCCGGATGTGTTCCGGATAGTCCCGGAGATAGTCATAGACCCGTCGCCCGACGCTCTCGGGAGTCTCGGCCATGGCGTCTTGATGCGCCTTCACCCAGGCGTAGAGCTGTTTCGTTTCCTCGAGCTCCCGACCCTTCTCGTCGGTGAAACGACGGAAAAATGGCGTGTACGTCGAGGACACGGGGCTAGAATATAATCGAAATGAGGATCCAAAGGACGACGAAGGCGACGCCACCCCAAACGAGGACCTTGCGGGGATCGCGCTCCCATTCGGACTTAAGCCACGGAATGAGCCGCTCCAAAGCTCCCCAGCCATTGTCCACGAGCGGTGTTCGTGTGCCGTCCATGTTGGTCTGATACATCACGGGCTCAATGATCGCATCGGGCTCGACAGCGGGCCCTGCCAGTTTCGGAGCGGGCGTTGACTGCGCCGCGACGGCTCTTGTTGGTGCGACCAGCATGGGAGCGGGGGCTGAGGCGATGACGGTCGGTTCTTCGGCGCTGAAATCGACGAGCACTTCCCGACCATCAAACGTTGCGGCCGTGTCGAGATAGCCCCGTAGATTGCGGCAAGCGTCCATGATCGCCTCTTCCGCGCCCAGCAACTCATCCATGCTTTTGCACTCGACATGCTGGCCGCGCTGGAGGCTTTCGATGGAGATGTTCAGGTTCATCGCGGCGAGGGCGGTGAAGGCCAGGGATTTCAGGTGCCCTACCGTTGATCCGTCCACGCGGGCGGCGCCGCCGTCCAGGGCACGCTTGGAGGCCTCGCTATTGTAGATTACCTGCTTGTGCAGCTTGTATTTGGTGATGCTCTGCTGCTCGGCCGGGGTAAACTCTACCCGCGCATCCAGGCAGAAGATGACAGATTTCGACATCACGCCGCCCTCGCGTTGCGAGCGTTGCAATTTCAGCTGCATGAACCCCTCCATTTCCCCGCCATGAGGGAACGGCGAAGGCGCCGCAGAGTCAAGTAACAGCGTTAATCGAACGATGAATGAAGTCGTTGTGGGCGACAGTGTGCGGGGTCAGCCCGAGATAATCGGCGAGGATCGCGGCGTCTTCCGGCGTCGTCCGGCTGCCGATTTTCCTCTCGAACTGGACCAAAGCGTTCCGGAACCGTGGAACCTCGTCGAGGGCGTTGACGCTGACGACCAGCCGGTTCTGCCGGATCAGGTCCACGTGAAACGGGCATGAATAGAAGCCGAAGTCCGGGATGACTACGGGACCGGGGTATTGCTGGATCAGCAGGTTCGCCAGGAAGAAACAGTCAAAATCCCCGAGCTCGGCCCGGTTCAGTCGCGCCAGTATGGTTCCCTTGAACGACAGGTTGGTAGGGCGGGTGATGACCTTGGCAAGGACGGGGGAGAGAAGCAGCGTCTGGATCTTCTGATACGCGTCGCGGGTGTCCTTGGTGTCCCGGATGAGGGTGTCCAGCCTTTGCGCGCCTGACACCAGCGCCGTGAGAATATGAAAACTGGATATGCGCCGGGTGAGGGTGCTTTCACCCTCGGGAAAGGCGGCGTTGATGAGATCGACGAACGCCCTGGCGCGCAGGTAGGTCATGTCCTTCAGCGGGTTGAAGGCATGGTGAGCCGGGTCGAACACGGTCACGGCCTTGCGCTCCGGCAGCCGCAAGGCGTCGATGATCGGGCCATCGTCAATCAGGAGAAACGTATCGGGGAGGTGATCCAAAATCGGTCCTTTGGCGGAGCCGAGGATGAGGGTGTTCATGGGCCGGGGTGGGTAGAGCCTCGTCTCGTGTAGGATGCCCACGCCGGCCACGAAACAAGGAACTCCGTCTGCAGTATACCGCGACGATGTTCATGTTATGTTCCACGCCGCGCCGGTGCCCGCAGGAGCCGGCTACGCGGGAGGCAGGGCTGCATCCCTAGCAGCCTGTCGTTTGGTTTCACGCGCCTCGACCATCTTCCTGGCATGGGCGCTGCGCTCTTCGGCTGTCGTCTTCGCCCAGCGTGCTTTCACCGCGCGGCGCATGTGCTCGCTGAGACTGGTCTCGGATCTCTTGGTCATGATGGTTGGTTAGGAAGTCCAAAGCCGCGGGCATGGGCGTCCGGGCCTTTGGGACTGTTAGTGCCGTGGACGGCGTTGCAGTAGATGCCGCCGTGTGGGGCTACCATCAGACCAGCGCCGCATTTAGGGCATTTGTAGTGGTCGTTCGCATTCTTCGTCAGTGAGCGCGCGGCGTGTTTTTCGCGTTCGCTCCAGCCGGTCGCCGTACGGAATGAAATTTCCATATGCTAGGCAGGTAGGGTTTCGTCTTCGAGCTCATTCTGGTTGCCGTCAAGGTAGGTGAGCGCAGGCTTGGCCGCGTCGAGAATGGCGTCTCCGTTGACGGCCCCGTGCCCGCGCTCTTCCGCTTCTTCCAATACGTTCCGAGCATGGGCGAAATCGAAGAGGCCGCGGAAGGATTGCATCTGGTCACAGTTCATAGGGGTTGTTGATTAGCCGGGCTTGTCTGCCCGCTCCTACGTCCCCCTCGAGAGGCGCAGGGCGGAAAGGCTAGTGGCCGGTCACATCGACCCCGTGTTCCGTGTGATGATGCACGCGAACGAGGCCGTGCAGAGGTTCGCCGCAGTGACTGCACGCCCCGATTTCAGCGTCCCGTCGCTCGAGTTCTTCAACTAGCTCGCTCATGCCCCAGGCGAAGTAATCCATAGGCTAGGCGTTGGCATTCTTGATAATCCCGGCCGCCTGGATCGTCGCCATCCTGAGCGCGTTTTCAAGGGTGGTGGTGCAGAGGCCACCGTCCACGTTCACTGCGTAGCCGCTCTCAATCTCGGCCGGCGTTCCCGTGTAGAGATCGTACTGGTAGCCGCCTTCCGAAACGGCCTCGATGACTATCGTGAGGGCGTCCATCGGCAAGATGGCCGCGCTGTCGATGTAGGCCTCAAGCGCGGCCGCCGCCTCCTTGACGCCGCTCGGGGCGTAGCGCGTATCGTTGTACTCAATGTCGCGGGCGAACGTGATGAGATGGCGTGCGGCGGCGAGGTGTTCTTGGTTCATAGATGAGGATGATTAGCGTCGGGTGCTAAGTCGCCGACCCCTTCATCTTACATGTATGTTGCTGATAATGCAAGGAAACCGTAAGGGGCGCTTGCGGAACCAGTCCCCTGAGCAAGCGCCGCCGACGCGAGCGCGCCCCGGCCACGCGGCGCGCTGCCGCGCGTTCGACGGTATCACGCTCCCGCGTGCCGGCATCGCGTCGACGTCCTGCCGTTCGGCAACAGTCGGGGCGTCCTTCAGGACAGGGCGGGCGGGCAGGTTATCGTCTGACACAGTGGCGTCTGAGGACATGTACCGGACCGCCCGTTTCGTCGTTGGCTACAGCCACGACCCCACGATCGGTCCTGATGTCCGTCAGGACTCAGGTGGGCCTCTTTCAATAAGGGGCGCAAGGGCGTGGGGTCGTGGCGCAGAGCGCTCGACGAAACGGTGCGGAACCGTCGTCTCAGGGGTTTTCACCCCGGCATACAGAGTATGAGGGGCTATGCCCCGGACGTATGCGCACCCACAGGGGCGGTTACAAAGAAGCCCCCGGCCGGGGCCGGGGGCTTAGTGGCTCCGTTAGGAGCCGGTGTCCGCATCGCGCTCGGCAATGCGCGTGGTGATCCAGGCATCTATCTCCTGCTCAACCCAGCCGACCCTTCCGGTGCCAAGCCGTACCCTTTTGGGGAACTGACCGGCTGCCTCCAGGCGGGCAATGTGTGCAGGGCTGTAGATGACCTTCTCTCGCACCTGCCTCTTCGATAACAGCTTCATCGCGGTACTCCCTTGCGAGAGCGTCGCGACGCCCGGTTGGTCCCGGGACGGCGAACATAGCACGTCATAGCTACGCGAAGGAAAAGGTGGACCGTAAGGTGGACGGTGTTGATCCCCGTTGAGGGGAACGCTCATATTTCAATACCTTCTGAATGCCGATGGTGCGGTCGAGAAGACTCGAACTTCCACGGGTTGCCCCACAGCGACCTCAACGCTGCGCGTCTACCAATTCCGCCACGACCGCTCGCATCGGAGCGGGGGCGATAGCGCAGGTCGCGGGGAAAGGGAAGGGCCAAAGCCCCGGCGCATGCCTGTATCAGGCCGAGCCGGCCATATAGTCGTAGACGTCGGCGGGGCGGGTCACGGTGATGGCGATGCGATCGTCGCTGATCGAGATCTCGCCGCGCGCGATCGGATGGTTGTTGGCCAGGATCCAGACCTCGTCCGTCTCGGTGGCATTCAGGGGGATAACGGCACCGCGGCCCATCTTGAGCAGTTGCGACATGGGCAGCACGGAGCGACCGAGGACGACGGAAATCTCGACATCGACGGCGTTGATCTGACTCATGACGGACTCGGGCTTACTGGATGGGCTTCGGGTTGGAGCTTGCATGGGGACCCCCATCCGCCACATTGAGGGGGTCATGCTTTCCCAAGCCTTAAGCTCTGCCGATTCCTCGCTGCTGCGCGCCGATTCCCGACCCGTCGAATGGATCGTGTCGCCGGGCTATGCGGACTATGTGGCAGCGGAGGCAGCGATGGAGGCGCGCGTGGCCGCGATCCATGCCGGAGAGGCGTCGGAGCGCGTCTGGCTGCTGGAGCATCCGCCGCTTTATACTGCGGGCGTCTCGGCCAAGGACGAGGACCTGATCGACGCCCGCTTTCCGGTGCACAGGACGGGCCGGGGCGGGCAGTTCACCTATCACGGGCCCGGACAGCGGGTCGGCTATGTGATGCTGAACCTGGCTGAGCGCGGGCGCGATGTGCGCGGCCTGGTGCGCGGGCTGGAGCGCTGGATCATCGGGGCGCTGGCCGAATTCGGCGTCGAGGGCGAGGTCAAGGACGGGCGGGTCGGCGTCTGGGTCACGCGCAAGGGGCTGACCCAGGAAGGCGTGGGGTGGTCCCGCGAGGACAAGATTGCCGCCATCGGGGTCAAGGTGCGCAAATGGGTCAGCTTTCACGGTATCAGCCTGAACGTCGAGCCCGACCTCGATCATTTCGGCGGCATTGTGCCGTGCGGCATACGCGAGCACGGGGTCACCAGCCTGCATGATCTGGGCATTCTGGCGACCATGGATGAGGTCGACGCCGCGCTGAATATAAGCTTCCGGCGTGAATTTGGCCCCACGATCGAAGCGTAACCTTAACCTGAATGTGGCAGTCTTCCTCTTCAGAATCAGTCGAGTTGAGTTGAGGGGGTCTGATCGATGTCATCGAACGTTGCCGTGTCACGGACCGTTGACGACCTGATCATCGAGGAATCGCTGACCGACGAGTTGGGCATCGACCCCCGCGCCGCAGAGAGTCTGGTCGACGCCAGCACATTTTTTGACGTGTCGCTCGACATGTTGTGCATCCGTGACCTGCAGGGCCGGGTCGTCAAGGTCAGCCGCTCGTGGGAAACGACGCTGGGATGGAGCCCCGAGGAGCTGGAAGGGCAGATGCTGCTGACCCTGCTGCATCCCGACGACAGGCCCTGTACCCAGGTGACGGTTGAACAGGTCGAGGATCTGGCCTCGGGCGGCTTCGTCAGCGGCTTCGTCAATCGCTATCGCCACAAGGACGGCAGCTATCGCCAACTGGAATGGCAGGCCCGCCGGTATGGCGACAAGATTTATGCCGTGGCACGCGACGTCACCGACCGTGAGGCGGCGCGCAGGGAACTGGAAGCCGCCAAGGTCGCCGCCGAAGCCGCAAGTCAGGCCAAGACCGACTTTCTGGCCAATATGAGCCACGAGATCCGCACGCCGCTGAACGGGGTCATCGGCCTGATCGGCGCGTTGCAGGCCGACGATCTGACCCCGCGCCAGCGCGAGCTGGTCGATCTGATCGCGCAGTCGGGCGAGAGTCTGGAGCGGCTGGTTTCTGATATTCTGGACGTGTCGAAAGTCGAGGCCGGCCAGCTGGAGATCGTGCCGGTCGATATGGACCTGATGGACGAGCTGGAGCCCGCCATAGCCACGGCCCGGGCCAAGGCCGAGGCGCGGGACCTGACCTTTACCGTCACCGTCGGCTCCACGGCGCGGGGCCGCTTCCTGGCCGACGCCGGGCGTATCCGTCAGATCCTGACCAATCTGCTGTCCAACGCCGTCAAATTCACCCACGAGGGTGAGGTCACGCTGAGCCTGAATATTGAGGACGATGCGCCCGAGCCGGAGGTCAGCCAGCTGACCCTGACGGTCGCAGACACGGGCGTCGGCTTTGACGCTGAAGCGGGGCGGGGTCTGTTCGAACGCTTCACCCAGGCCGACAGCACCATCACCCGCCGGTTCGGAGGGACGGGCCTCGGCCTGTCGATCTGTCGGGCGCTGACCGAGATGATGGGCGGCGAGATCAGCGCCACCTCCACGCCCGGTCAGGGCAGCACCTTCACCGTCACCCTGCCGCTGTGCCGCACACGGTCGCTGGACGCCTATGACGCGGGCAAGGTGGCGCATCAGGCGCGGGCCGAACTGGCCCCGCTGCGCCCGTCGCGCGCGGGCGCAGATGCCCCTGTCCGGGTGCTGCTGGCCGAAGACCATCCGGTCAACCAGCGCGTGGTCGAGGCCATGCTGACGGGTCAGCCCTATGTCCTGACGATCGTCGAGAACGGCGCCGAAGCGGTCGAGGCTGTGGCCGGCGGCGCCTTTGACGTGGTGCTGATGGATATGCAGATGCCGGTCATGGATGGCCTGGCCGCCACCCGCGCCATCCGCGCCGCCGAGGCCGCCTGCACGGCCGAGGCCGGACAGCCTGCCCGCCGCCTGCCCATCCTGATGCTGAGCGCCAATGCCATGCCCCAGCATCTGGAGCAGGCGAAAGACGCGGGGGCCGACCAGCATGTGTCCAAGCCTGTGACTCCGACGACCCTGCTGGGGGCGCTGGAAGCAGCTGTGGGCGTGAGAGCCGTGGCGTGACCGAGGCCCCGATCAGCGGCGGGGTGGTTCATGACCTGCCGGATGATCTGGGCGCGGCCCTGAGGTCCGACGCAGAGGCGCTGAAGACCTGGGAAGACATCACGCCGCTGGCCCGCAATGAGTGGATCTGCTGGACGATCTCGGTCAAGCGCGATGAGACGCGGGCCAAACACGTCGCCCAGGCGTTGGAAAATCTGGCCGCCGGCAAACGCCGCCCCTGCTGCTGGCCGGGCTGCCCGCATCGGGAGCGCCGTGGCGCAAGCCGCTTGCCCGACGGGAGCTGACCCCTATTCGAACTCGACCAGCACGTCGTCGGCGGCGACCGGGTCGCCGGCCTTGGCGCCGACGGTTTTGACGACGCCGTCGCGTTCGGCCTTGAGGATGTTCTGCATCTTCATGGCTTCGATGATGGCGACGGTTTCGCCCTCCTTGACCTCCTGGCCCACGGTGACGGGCACGGCGACGACCAGGCCGGGCATGGGGGACTGGATCAATTTGGAGGTATCGGGCGGGACCTTTTCCGGCAGGCGGGCATAGAGCTCGGCATGGCGGGGCGACAAGACCCGCACGCGGGCGCGCATGGCCCGGTGGCGGATGGTGAAGCCGTCGGGGACGCGGGAGACCTCGGCCGTGAACGGGGTGCCGTCCAGGTGGGCGCGGAACTGGGCCAGACCCGGCGACCAGTCGATTTCGGACAGGATCAGGGTGCGCTCTTCATCCGGCAGGGTGATGGCGAGATTCTCGTCGTCATCGACCGCGAGGCTGGCCGAGACGGTTTCGCCGCCGACCAGCACGGTCCAGTCGCTGCGGGCGTCGGGGTCGCCGGACTGTTCGACCTGCACCGCCTTCATGGCGAGGCTTGAGGCCAGCATGACGTCGCGGCCGAAGCCGGCCACGGGCGTGCCGTTGAAGCCGTCGGGGAATTCGTCGGTGATGTAGCGGGTCGTCAGGGCGCCGGAGCGGAAGCGTTCCTGATCCATGACGGCGGCGAGGAAGGGCACGTTGTGGCCGACGCCTTCGAGGTGGGTGTCTTCCAGTGCGCGGGCCATGCCGTCGATGGCGGCCTCGCGGGTTTCGCCCCAGGTGCACAGCTTGGCGATCATGGGGTCGTAGAACATGCTGATCTCGTCGCCTTCGCGGACGCCGGAGTCGTTGCGGACCAGATAGCCGTCCTGTTCGCCCTCGCGGGGTTGGTCATAACGGACCAGACGGCCGATCGACGGCAGGAAGCCGCGATAGGGATCCTCGGCATAGATGCGGCTTTCGATCGCCCAGCCGCGGATCTTGAGGTCCTTCTGGGTGATGTTCAGTGGGTCGCCCCAGGCGGAGCGGATCATCTGTTCGACCAGATCGACGCCGGTGATCAGCTCGGTCACCGGATGCTCGACCTGCAGCCGGGTGTTCATCTCGAGGAAGTAGAAGCTCTTGTCCTGACCGGCGACGAATTCGACCGTGCCGGCGGAGTCGTAATTCACGGCCTTGGCCAGGGCGATGGCCTGTTCGCCCATGGCCTTGCGGGTCTTGTCGTCCAGCAGGGGGGAGGGGGCCTCCTCGATGACCTTTTGATTGCGGCGCTGGATCGAGCATTCGCGCTCGAACAGGTGGACGACGTTGCCGTGCTTGTCGCCCATCACCTGGATTTCGATGTGGCGCGGGTTCTGGATGAATTTCTCGAGGAAGACCCGGTCATCGCCGAAGGCGGATTTGGCCTCGGCCTTCACCGAGGAGAAGCCGTCGGCCATGTCGGCATCGGAGTGGGCGACGCGGATGCCCTTGCCGCCGCCGCCGGCCGAGGCCTTGATCATGATCGGATAGCCGATCTCATTGGCGATGCGGACGGCTTCTTCCGGCGTTTCGATCAGGCCCATATGACCGGGCACGGTCGAGACGCCGGCTTCGGCGGCCAGCTTCTTGGAGCTGATCTTGTCGCCCATGGCGTCGATGGCTTCGGGGTTCGGGCCGATGAAGGCGATGCCCTCGTCGCGCAGGCGGCGGGCGAAGCCGGCGTTCTCGCTGAGGAAGCCAAATCCGGGATGCACAGCTTCTGCGCCGGTTTGTCGCACAGCGTCGACGATCCGGTCGGCCACCAGATAGGATTCAGACGCGGCGGCAGGGCCGATCAGCACGGCCTCATCCGCCATTTCGACGGCCAGCGAGCCGGCGTCGGCCTCGGAATAGACCTGGACCGTCTGAATGCCCATGCGGCGGCAGGTCTTGATGATACGGACGGCGATCTCGCCCCGGTTGGCGATCAGAATCTTGGCGAACATTCCCGGTTCCATCGACATCGCCGGATACGGGAGATCAACGTACTGTGATCTCGCCTTGAGGCGACGGCCCCGATTAGGCCGTGATCCGGTGCGAGTAAACCAGCTTGCGGACCGGGGGGCTCGCTTGATCGGGGTTCGGGGTTGGCAAGCCCCTGCCTGATCGGCTTTAAGGTCCGGGTATCTCCCTGACACGACCACTGGAGCCTTTAGTATGACGTTCAGACCGTACGCCGCCTTCACGGCCGCGGCCCTCGCCATTACCGTCACCACCTCGGTCGCGGCCCAGGATTTCCGGGCGCTCGCCTCGCAGGATCTGGTCACCGCCCAGCAGGAGATTCGCGAGAATCACCCGGCGCTGATCGTCGACGGCCCCGAGGCCGCGGCCTTCCGCAGCTATCTGGATACCGGCCTTGCGGAGGCCCAGGCCCTGATCGGCCAGGTCAACAGCGGCGACAGCCACGCCTATCTGATGCGCTACTTCGCGGGCGGCTTCCGGGACTCGAACCTGCGTATCACTCCGACCTTCGACCTGCTAGGGCCCTACTTCGGCATCAGCTGGGGTGGCGTGACCACGGGCTGGCGGAATGGCGAATATGTCGTGACCCACGTGGCCGACGGTGTGCGCCGCGGGCCCCGGGTCGGCTCGGTTGTGACCGAGTGCAATGGCGTTCCGATCGAACAGTTCGCCATGGAGAAGCTGGACCGCTGGGAAGCCGACCTGACGACCGAAGCCGGTCGCGTGCGTTCGGCGCCCTATCTGCTGTGGAACCGCAACAACCCCTTCACCCGCGGCCTGCCCCAGACCTGCAAGTTCCGCGAGGGCCGTCGCACGCGTGACTTCGAGCTGCAGATCCAGCCGGTCAGCCCGCAGGCGCTCGAAGCCGCCTATCGCGCCACCGTCTACATGCCCGGTGACGTGCCGCTGGCCATCGAACAGGTCAACGGACGCCCCTGGGTGCACGCCCACTCGCTGAGCGAGGACGCAGACTGGACCGCTTTCAACGCCAGTCTGGTGGCCCAGGCGGATGCCCTGCGCGGCCCGCAAGGGTTTGTGCTGGACCTGCGCGGGGCCAATGGGTCGGAGTTCACCTCGACCCGCCGGGCCTATGGTCTGGTCAACCGCATCTGGACGCCCGAGTTCACCGTCAGCCGCCAGCCGGTCGCCGGCAATGTGACCTATCGGGTCAGTCAGGATAACCGCGACTGGTTCGCCGACACCCTGGCCCGGATGGAAGCCGATCCGCTGTTCGTCGAGGAAAACCCGGCGATCATCGAAGAGACCCGCGCCGTCGTGGAAGCCTTTGATGCCGCCATGGCCGCCGGTCAGGAAAGCTTTGTCCTGCCGGGTCGTGCCCCGGTTGCGGACACGGGCGCGCCCAACCCCGTTCAGGGGCCGGTGATCGTTCTCGTGGATGCCGGCTGTGCGGGCGGCTGCCTGGACGTGCTGGACCTGCTGGTCAATCTGCCGAACGTGCGTCTGGCCGGATCGACCACGGCGGAAGACTCGATCTTCATCGAGCCGACCGTCCTGCGCCTGCCGTCGAACTATGCGGACCTGACCTATGGCCACAAGGCCTGGACCGACCGCGAGCGGGGCAACAACGAGCCGCACGCGCCGGCCGAAGGCCTGCGCTACACCGGCAACCCGGCTGACGAAGTCGCGGTTCGCACCTGGGTTTCGAGCCTCTTCGGCGGTTGAGGCCCAGGCACTGTGATGAGGATCGGGCCGGTCGGGGTGGGAACCCTGACCGGCCCTTCCTATATCCGGGACATGACCCAGATGACCTCTGCCTCCGGCTTTGACCTGACCCCGCCCGATGATGACCAGCGCGAGCGGCTGATCGCCGATCTGGACCCCGAGGCCGAACGGATTCTGCTGGCCCACGGGACCGAGGCGCCGTTCTGTGGAGGGCTGCTGGACGAGAAGCGGGCCGGGGTGTTCTGCTGCCGTCTGTGTGGCCTGCCGTTGTTCCAGACGAAGACCAAGTTTGAGAGCGGCACCGGCTGGCCCAGTTTTGATCGCCCGTATGACCCGGCCCATATCCGCGAAATCCGCGATACCTCGTACGGCATGGTGCGGATCGAGACGCGCTGCGCCCGCTGTGACGGTCATCAGGGCCATGTGTTTCCGGACGGCCCGCCGCCGACGGGCCTGCGCTACTGCATCAACTCGGCAGCCCTGACCTTTGTGCCCGAGGGCGAGGCCTTGCCCGATCCGATGGGCCGGGGTGAAGGCGCCGCCTGACCGTGAACACATTTGACACCGAGGGTGGGCGATCACGGCAGGCGCGGTTGCCGCCTGCCCGGATACAAGGGAAGATCGCGTCATGATCACAGTGTTGGCAAGCGTCGCCCTTCTCGCCCTCGGCTCCCCCGATCCCCAGGATCCGGACGAGACCATCCGCACCGCGACGGCACCCGGCGTGTCGGCCGAGACTGTGGCGGCGGAGGGTGAAGCGGCGGCCGAGGGGGCAGCCAATGCTCCGACCCCCATCGTGGAGCAGGACCCTGAACCCCACGGCCTGACGACCGACCAGCAGATCAGCCGTTGGCTGGCCGATGCCCCCGCCGTGCCGTCGGGCACGGACGCCGCGAATGACGGACCGGTCGACGGGGTCGCCTGGGACAGCGAGCGACGCGTGCGCAGCGAATTCAGCGTCGGCATCGGCACAGAAGGCTATCGCCAGTACGGGGCCTCGGTCTCGGTGCCGCTGGGCGAGCGTGGCCACCTGCAGCTGCACTACAGCGAGGTCAAGAACGGCTATCCGGCCTATGGCGGCTATGGCTACGGCTATGACCCCGACTGGATGGATCCGGTGATCACGCCCTGGCGCTCTGAGATCGGCCTCCCCCCGATCGACGCCCGAGACGACGGCAGTCTGGATCGCAGCCGCGCCTGGCGCGACTATCGACGCACGCGTCCCGCCCCCGAGTCGGAGCGGTAGCGTCGTTCACGATCGGGAAGTGGTGCCGCCGGGGGGAATCGAACCCACGACCTCAGCCTTACCAAGGTCAAGGCCATCACGCCGAACGCCTTGGTTTCATTCGGGCTTTAGCCAAACTGACAACCTCCCTCCCACCGAACTCCCAACCTGCGTCCAATACCGCATCTGCGAGATCGGGCGAAGCGGCGTGTGCGTAGCGCGTCACCATGCCCGCCGACTTCCACCCGCCCTGTTGCATCAGGAAGGTGAGATCGCGGGTGCAGGCATAGGCCCAGGTCGCCCATGTGTGCCGGAAAAGGTGGCAATGGACGTGCCGAAACTTGTTGGCCTCGGTCGCCCGGTTCAGGGCCTTGTTCACGGCGTCATAATCTGCCCAGCGGGTGAAGACGGGGCCGGTCGCTGGCGGGGGCATCAGGGCCTTGGCCCGGCGCTGTAGATCGACACCGCGCGCATAGCCGCCCTTCGTCTCCCAAAACACGACCCGCTCCCCCTTCGGTGAGACGTCGCGCCAGTCCAGCATCAAGGCTTCGGTCGCCCGGCAGCCGGTGGCGAGGTAGAACGCCACGATGGCCTGTAGGTCGCCCGGCAGGATGTTCAGGAGGGTCTCGGCCTCTGCCGGGGTGAGATAGTCCACGCGCTGCTGTTCGACCCTTGGCTTTCGGAAGCGGACTGGGTCGCAAAGCCCCTGTTCAGCCGCGTAGTTCAGGACGGCGGAAACCGGCGTGTAGACCTTGCGGATGCGCGTCGCTGGCTTGCCGGTCGGGTGCATATCGGCGGCGATCTGGTCCACGACCGCCTGTTTGATGTCGGACAGCCTGCGAGGGCCGATCTTGAGCAATAGGGGCGTCAGGTTCTCCGGTGAGCCCCCGGCGCGCATATAGCCCTCCGCCGCCTCCGCGAATGTCGCTACCGCCCTGTCGCCGTAGACGGCTCGCTTGAAGGCGTCGGCTTCGAGTTTCGCCCGGATCGCTTCGGCCTCGCTCTTGACGCGAGTGCGAGCGCTCTCGTCATAGCGGACTCGTTGGACCGTGCCCCGGATATGCCAGATGCCATTCGGCCTCTTGTAGAGCTTGAGGGGCATGACGGGGTAAGAACCTCTTTCAGGCGTTCATAGTGATGCGGGGTCAGGCGACGACGGTTCGTAGGCTTAAGGCACAGGCCGTGCTTGTCTATGACCGGGCGGATGACGCGCACCGGGAAGCCCAGCCGCCGCGCGGCCTCGGTGTCCGAAATGGTTTCCGGCTCTATCGCAGCCCTGTTCATCTATCCGGCCTCTGGGTGGGGCGGGCGACGAAGGAGCCGAGGCGCGTTTGGTCATCGTCGTATGTCGGGATCGTCGTCACGCTTCCATCCTTGAGCGCTCGCGTCAGCATCAGGTGACTAGCGGCTGCTAGGCTGGCCTGAAAACCATGCCCACGGCTGCGACGCATGACCTGCCAGAACCGCAGGGCCGCGAGGGCCTGATATTTCAGGGTGTGGAGATAGATCGCCACCACGCACGCACGGCGTAGCAGGACGATCTCAAGTCGGAGTCGCCATTCCCCCATCTTCACTCTCCTTTGGGATTATGGGTGACTACGGCCTGACGGCCTTCGTTCCCGTGGTGGGTGGGGTGGGTGGACTGCAAGGTGATCCCGCCCACGCGCCCTTCTCCGCCCTTGAAAAAGAGGCTGAAGCCCTTGCCGTCCGGCTTGATCGCGACCTCGGGGTCGGTGCCGGTCAGCATCATCGAGACCGTGTATTCGCGGGGTCCAATGCGAGCCGGTCGCCAGAACATGACCCGCTCCCAAAAGGTCCGGGGCAGAGTGCCAATCGTTTCGATGGTTTTGCTGAACCGGCGCGTCGGCCTTTCGGGACACAGGATCATTGGTTGGCTCCCTTTCGAGCGAGAAAAGCATCGACGGCGTCGTCAGCATCGCCAGCGGTCAGGATGAGGTTTTCGGGCACAAGGCCGATGAAAGGCCCATCGGGCGGAAGCTGCCCATCGGGGCCCGGATCGCGCCCCCGCAGCGCCCGATAGCGGAGACTGTCAGGGGTTGCCCCAGCCAGCGCCCGGAGGATGATCTCTAGCGAGCTCGCCTCCAGTGTGATCAGGGGTGCCCCGCTACCCTTGGCGTAGTCGAGTTCGCTCCAAGCGTATTCGATGGCAGCCTTTTCCATATCGACGAAGGCGGTCATTGGTCCGCTCCCGAGCAAACTTCATCTGCGGTGACCCCGGGGGCGAGGCGTCTAACGCCAGCGCCGAACGTGACGTATTCGATGCCGGTTTGAGGGTCGCGAAGGACCTCCCGACGCGCGCAGACGCGGACGATCTCAGCGCGGTCGCGGATTGAGTAGGCGCTGTATTCAGGCTCGCTGCACCCCGTCAGCAGAAGACCCGCGACGGCGATTACAGCAATACCGGGAACGGAGCCGCTTGCGGCGTAGTCAGCCTTAGTCATCTGTCTTGTCCTGTATGGATGAGAGGGTGGCGGTCGATACTTCGTAAGCCGCCACGGCTACGGTCCCTGCGGACACCCTGTAACCGGCCTCGGCCATCGCGGCGGCGTCTCTGGCCTCTGCGTCGATCCGTTGAAGGCCCATGACAGCCTTTGCCAACCGCCCCTCCAGTTCCTCAATGCGAGCGAGGGCTTCGGGGCCGTAGAGGGGGATCGTTTCGCGGCGGACGACACGTGATACCGTTTCTTTCGGCGGCTCCTCCGATACTGTCTGCCAAGAGCATTCAAAGCCATCGACCGAATCGACTAGCCGGGTTCGCCAAGCCAAGGGCGTCAGATCGCTCACGACTCCCCCTCCCCACCATGACCGGCTCCTATGGCTGAGAGGATGGCGTCGGCCTTTTCGTAGGCGACGTATTGCGACTGATCGCCCTTCACCAACTCGTCGGTGGCGAACATGAATGCGGCGGGGTCAATGATCCGAGCGAGCCGGGCCCTCACCTCCCCCGTAGCTTGGGGAGGGGCGGAGGCAAGCATGGCGCGCCACATCGCTTTTGTTCGCGGATATGGGCCGTCCTCGCTGTAGAAATCACGCAAGGCTGCGGAGCCAGCCTTGAGCATCTCATCGGTCGGCTCTACAGCCACCATTCGCATAGGGGAGGTCATGGGCCCCTCACCAGCAGGGGCGGGGGTGTGGGGACGCCGGTGGTCATCAAAGACGGCATCCACCCACGACCTGACCAGATCGACAGGAACGCCCTCGGTCTTGTGGGGGTAATCCCACAGGCCCCCGAGAACGCTGGCGATCAGATGCGCCTTAGAGCGGAAGGTGATCGGCCCATCCTCAGCCGTCAGCGGCACATTGCGCGCGGGTTCAGTCATGTCCCGCCCCGATGCGACGGTCGCCAGCGGGGCGGTGAACACGCCCCCACGACTCCTTAGAGGGGACGGGCGGGCCTTTGCAGCCGGGGTCGCGCGGAAGCCGCGTGTGAGTTCCGCCGCAATCGGGGCAGGCGGTCTCACCAGCAGGGGCGGGGGTGTGGGGACGCCGGTGGTCATCAAAGACGGCATCCACCCACGACCTGACCAGATCGACAGGAACGCCCTCGGTCTTGTGGGGGTAATCCCACAGGCCCCCGAGAACGCTGGCGATCAGATGCGCCTTAGAGCGGAAGGTGATCGGCCCATCCTCAGCCGTCAGCGGCACATTGCGCGCTTCGTCCTTAGTCATGTCCCGCACTCCCCTTGGCTACGATTTCGGCAACACGATCACGGTCCAGCCAGACCACAAGGCCGAGCTTTTTCGTGCCCTTAAGGTCCAAAGGCTCTTCGGTGCCGAAGGTGATTTTCGTGCCGGATTTGGCGGTGTAGTTCAGGTCGGTCGCGCACTGGTCCAGGTTCTGGAAGGCCACGCGGTCGTCGCCGTATTGGGCGATGAGGTCAGACAGTTTCATTCAGCGCTCCCCTTGGCTTTGGCGAGAACGACGCGGGCCTGCTCAATCGCATCGTCTGCGTGTGCCGGGATCATCCAGAGACCGTGCGTTTTGCCGCCGTCGAACCATGACGTGAGGTCTTCCAACGCCCCCACCAGCTCTGCATTCAGTTCAGAAGCTTGGATGAGGGCCTCGATCATTTTCACGTCGCCACGGTTCTCCCGTGCGGACGCCGCGTAGTCGTCTCGGACCCGCATGGCTTGAACGTGCTTCATCCGCAGCGGGGCTTTGGTTTTCTCGCACTCCGCAGCCTCATATTCGGCCCACGTTCCCTTCGCGGTCTCCACCATGAAGGCAGAGATCGTGTCGAAGAGATCGGCGGACGCGGTCAACGCGGCGCAGCGACCTTCCGCCTGCTCTTTCAGCTCATCAGCAGATAGGGTCATTGGTCTGCATTCCTTTCCATGCCCGAAGGCTTTTTTTGTTTACTCCGCCTGTCGGCTTCGTTCCCGGCGGCTTGGTCGCCATCGTCGCGGGTCATAACCTCGGGCAGGCGATCAAGACCGAACATCCGAACCGTCAGCGCGACGGCCTGTAGTTCCGCGATCAGGCGGGCGTTGTTCGGGGCGGTCATTGGATCACCGGCCTTCCCGTTTCAGGGTCGCGGGGCCAGCCCTCGAACAGCGGGGCGGCCTTCGGCGCGGACGGGTCGTGCTTGGCGAGATATTCCCGGCGGGCCTTGAGCCAAGCCTTGTATGGCCAGTATTGACGGAGGCCGAAGGGATAGGCCGCGTCGATGATCGCCTTGCGCTCTTTGAAGGGCGTTTCAGGCGGGATCGTCGCAGCGACCTCGACAATGACCGCACGGGCGCGATTGCTCCATTCCGTCATGTCTTCTTCCTCTCAAAGCCGCGCGATTGAATCTTCACCGACCCCTTTGCGGGCCATGCGTTAATGCGGGCGGGGATAAGGCCCTTGCCTCGTCGGGCGAGCCTTGCTTGCTGGCCGCGCTCTAGCCCCTGCCGCTTGGCCTTGTTGATCTGCGGAATGTCGGTGCCGGTCGTCTTCTTCGAGGCGCACGGCTTGCGAAACAGGCGGCGGTTCGACAGGTCGTCTCGCTCGCCCTGGTGCCCCGGTTCCGACAGTTCGCGCGGGATCAGGTGCTCATCAATGACACCCTCTCCCCTAGGGTCCAGCTTCACACCGCAGCCGCACCCGCACTTGCCCTCTTGATCGAGCATGAGCTGGATAAGCTGAACGCGGGTGAGGGCCTTGCGCTTGGTCATGCGGCCCTCCGATCATCGTTCGCGCCGTCCATTCTCCCCGCAAGCATTTCGCGCACCTCGGCCTCAAAGGCGGGGCTGTCGATGCCGGGGAAAAACCGCGTCTCGATAAGCACCTTCACGCGGTCAAAGAACGCCTTGAACGTCGGCTGATCCATTTCATCGAAGGCCACAGACCGCGTGACCTCGCGCTCGCCATGCCGGTCGCGGATGCGGCGGGTGTAGCCCAGCTCAAACTTGACCCATTCGTGGAGCGCGTCTTCGTCCAGCGGCTCGGCCATGCCGAAGGGGTCTTCCGGGAAGTTCTCAATCGTCTTCTTGAGTAGCGCCCGGTAGAGGCGGTTTTGTGGGACAGACCGCGCAAGGCTCACGCTCACCTTGAGCGGCTTGCGTTGCGGGAACCGTTCGAGGTCGGACGCGGCCAGAGCGTCGATTGCCACCAGTCGGTCACCAACGCGCGTCATCATGACAGGCGGGCGTTTCTCTTTCTTCGGCTTTTCGTCGGTCATTTGTCGCGTTCCATTGCGAGGGCGTATTGACGGTCTAGGTATCGAGATTGAGCAATGGCGATCAGTTCCCGCCGCCTGTCCTCCAGCCGGTCCCGCAAGGGCGACTGAAAGGACAGGGGAAGGTCACGGAGCCGCCCGATCTGGAAGTCCAACCACCAGCCATCGACAGCCGCCAGAGAGGGCAGTTCATCGACCTCCGCACAAAGGCCGGACCAGAGGTCGGTCTTCTTTGCGGAGTGGGCGCTTTCGGGCTTCCAGACCTTCATCGGGCTAATCCGTCAGGCTCAAAAAGGGATTTGGTCGGGGTCGTAATCACCCTCGCCGCTGGCCATTCCCTCATCAGGCGCATGACCAGAAAACCCGCCCTCATCAGCAGTCAGGGCGCGGTATTCCGGGGACGCCTTGATAACGTCGCGCAGCTTGTCGTGAAGCCCCTCCAAAACCTCGGCCTGAAAGTCGTCCAGATCGAAGTTGACCAGCGGCGAGTCGGTCTCAGGCTTGGCCATGCCCTTGGGCAACGGCATGGCAGCGGCGACGTTGGCGTAGGTGCGACCGTCCTTTTCCGTGTGGACGATATTCAGCAGGCAGGCCGCGCCCAGAACGTTCTTGGTGTCGAAGCCCTTGAGTTCGTCCGCCGTAAAGGATCGCCCACGCCAGCTTTCCAGCACCTTGCGAAGATTGGCTTTTTCGTGAAGCGAGGCGGTGTAGCGAGACGAGATCGTGGCCGGGCGCTTGTTGCCCTCCCACTCGACCTCGACCTCGGGAACCTCCCACGTCAGCATGATCTTGCGGGCGGATTTTTCCTCGCCCTGATAGTTGGTCGTCTGCGTCCCGAGGTCGATGACGCGGGTGCAGATCGCGGCGTAGGCTCCGGCCTCAATCGGCTTGTAGTCGGAACCAGAGTCAGTGAGCATAACCATTGGTGTTCTCCGTTTGTGGTTGGGTGTTGATCGCCGCCAGTATCTCAGCAGCGCGTTGTCGGGATGCAGGGCACGGGGAGGACCGGAGCCAGTCGTATTCGGCCACGGCCTGAGACCGGCTGACCGGACCATATTGGCCATCAAGCCACATGCTGATCCGGCCATCGGGGAGGGACACACAGCCGAGAGCGGCCTTATTGGGGCTACGGCTTTCGCCGCATCGGTCTCCCGACACTCCCTCTCTGTGGTGGGTGGGGTGGGTCATTTGGGTTTACTCAGGCTTGCGCCTTCGTTCCCGGCGGCGGGGGTGTTGGCGTTGCACCCGATCTGGCGCCCGCGTGCGTCAAGCAGCGGGCGCGGCGCTTCACCGCTCCTGGTGTTGGCGGCGAACATGCACCCAGTCGCGCGCTCTTGCCAAAGCTGGACGTTGCCGCTGTAGCCCGCAGTTCGCAAAGGACGGTCGTTGGCCGGGTCTGTGCACCCCGTCAGCAGGAGGCCCGCGACGGCGACCGCAGCGAAGACGGGTATGGAGGCCCCCTTCGGGCCGTAATCACCTAAATCCTGACGGGTCATTTGCGCGCCGCCTTGCGTTGTTTCCGCTGGTTCGGTTTGAACCGGCCCCGACGATGAATGACGGTCGCGGTCGTGGCGGTCGGCAAGATGTCAAAGCCGGTGTCGGTTTCGTGAGCGAGGTCAGCGGCCATGCCGAGAGCGACGAGGGCTGCGGATTTCCATGCGCGAATGTCCCCCATCACCCCGCTCCAATCATAGCAGCGAGACCCACCAGGACGATCAACGCCATGGTGCAGGAGACAGGGCCGAAGCGGCGGCGGGGCTTTGCGTAAAGCTCTTCCCGGCGCGCGAGATACAGCTCTTCGCGACGGCGTTCGACAGCAGCCCATTCCGGGTTGTCGATCAGGCCGAGCGGGTGGGTCGGGATCATGGGATCAGCTCCAAACGTGCTGCGAGACTACGAAGGCGGCGAAGTAGAGAAGGCCGAAACCGGCCAGCGCGGCACCGATGCCCTTGGCTGCGGTCTCGACCCATTGGCGAAGGGTGAGGCGGGAGGGAGCGGCGACGACCTCGACGCTGTTGCCCGATCCCGGCTTAGGATCGCCCTCGGGGGTGAGGCGGGTCATTGCGCGGCCCTCCGTTCTTCGCGCCAAGCCAGTTGCAAGGCTTCCTCCGCCCTGTTGCGTTCGATGAACGGCCCAAGGCGACGGCCCCGGAAGTAGAAGGCCCAGCCGGATCGACCGGAGGGGAGCGAGGCCCCCATGATGCCGGTGTATGGTTCGGGGCGGGTCATGCTGCCTCCCGTTGGATTTCATTCATGGAAGCCAAGGCGTTCGCGGCGGCAAACGCTTCGCGGAGGGCGTCGTGCAAGGCGGGGTTCTCCGACCAGATCGAACGGGCGCGGGTCAGGGCTTCGCGCTCGGCTGCGTCCTCGTGAGCCCGCTGTTCGCGCGACATTTGATAATCCCAGCCAGCCCGGCTGTGGCTCATGGTAAAAAGGCAGTCGCGAAACTCTGCGACCAGCACGTCTCCGGTGCGCCACGCCATCACGCTGCCTCCTTCACGGCAGGAGCCCCGACCAGAACGTCAAGCGCGGCCAGTTCGATGATCTTCCCGTGCACGGGGAAGCTATCGGCCATCAGTTCCAGTTCGCGGACGGGATCGAAGCTGTGGCCATGCGTCAGGTTGCAGCGGTCCAGTGTGCGCTTGATCTGCGCCAGCGCCTTGCCCAGCGCTTCGCCAGCGTCGGTCATGTCGCGAACGTCGAGGTAGGCCCCGGCGTTGTCGCGGTCCTCCGCCTCGTAGTTCCGCTGTTCAGCAGCAAGGGCAAAGCCGGTGGCGTTGTCACGGATGCGGGTCATGGTGGGGGAGGGCATTAGGCGGGCTCCGCTGCGATCATGCGTTCGACAAGGCGAAGCGCGGATTGCTGGAGGGTCGCCGTCGTTTCAGCGAGGGCGTCCCGTGCGGCGTCCCATACGGCGGCCCATGCGGCGGCCCGTGCGGCGTCCCATGCGGCGGCCCATGCGGCGTCCCATGCGGCGTCCCCTGCGGCGGCCCGTGCGGCGTCCCCTGCGGCGGCCCGTGCGGCGTCCCCTGCGGCGGCCCATGCGGCGTCCCATGCGGCGGCCCGTGCGGCGTCCCCTGCGGCGTCTGCATCTTTTCGGGCGGCTTCAAGCGGGCCGCGAATGGACGGCACCTGCGCCATTGATGTAATCTCGGGAAGGTTGGTCAGCGCGTCGGCTTGCGTTGTCAGCCCGGCCAGCCGAAGCCACGCGGGGGTGTGTTCGCGGACCAGCCAGTCAGCGGCCATCAGCGAGCGGCGCTCCTCAAGGGCCTTGTTGCGCGTTCCGACCAGTCGCGGGATCAGCGGGGCCAGCAGGCGGTTGCGCTCGGCATCGCTCGGCAGGCCGTCATTCCACGACACCATGAAGGCGGTGATTACCGGGCAGGCGCATTTCGGATGATCCGACCACGGCTCGCCCGCCACATAGGCCACGGCCTCCATGACGCACATGCGGGCCTCGTTCTCAGCGGAATTGCCCGACTTGAGCGTGATGTCCGGCAGGCGGGCCAGTCGTTCGGGGATGATCGCGGTCTGCATCGTCTCTCTCCTTCAAGGCAGGGCCTCGGTATGGGGAGACGGTATAAAAGCTACCCGCTCACGTCAAGCGAAAAGATAGAAAATATACCCGATCCTAGATGCGCTCTTGAAGAAACTCGTTACCCAGCCACAGGATGACCGGCACGACAAAGGGCCAAAGTATGCCCCCGACGACAAAGACAATCGCCCCCGCGACAAGGCCGGGGAGCCATCCGACAACAAGGCCGGGCAGGGCGTATTGCCGTGCCGCCCACCACCACAATGCGGCGAACGCGACGAGCCCCAAGACGCCACCCGCGATAGGGGCTCCGATCAGATAGACGGCCAGCAGGATGGGCCAAATCTTATGAAAAAGCTCCATCATCGTCAGGCGTCCCCTCGCCGGATGAGGCGGCGCGCTTGGCGAGGGGGGATGATCTGTATGATTTCTGCGGCCCAGCGGATGCGAACGTCGGTCATAGTGGGGCCGAAGATGCTTTCGAGGTTATATAGCCCCGGCTTGCTTCCGCGCTGAAGGCGCTTGACTAGCACGTCTTCATCGTCGGATTCGTCAACCTCGCCCGCAATCTGGACGACTACGATATCGCCGATCATGTCCTCTGTAGGGGGCGTTCTCTGATCCTCAAAATAGACCAGTGCCCCGTCATCCGCAAAACCCCGCATGGAGTGACCATCCACCTCCAATGCGACAGGATCGGACGTAGCGAAGGCTGTCCCCGGCGCAAAGTCACCGCTGCCTTGTCCGAGTGTCCGTATGACGCGCCCCTCGGGATCAGCGCCAACCCGCCCGATGATCGGGACGCCCATGCCCTCGCGCATCGCGCCCTTGCCGGAATATAGCCATTCGGCCCGGACCTTGAAGGCTTTGCCGTATTCGACAGCTTGATCGTATGAGAATGGCGCGTTGCTGTTCTCGTTGCTTTTGTAGGTGTTCGGGTTCCAGCCGTGGCGGCGCACCGCGTCAACCTGGGTTTTGAAGCCCGCCGCGATCCTTGCCTGTCTCAATCTTTCGTGGCGCTCCGACATGGTGCGCAATATACCGGATGACCCGGTATAAAAACTGCCAGAACGCTTGACTTGGGGCGGGTATGAAATATACCCTACGTCCTTATGAGAACCCACGAGCAAATCATCCGAGACGTTGGCAGTCCGAGCGGCATGGCAAAGGCCACGGGGGCGACCCCCGGCGCGGTCAAGCAGTGGCGCAAGAACAGCAGCATCCCCGGCCCTTACTGGCAGGCCGTTGCCGATCACGGCTGGTCAACCCTTGAGGAGCTGGCAGCAGCCGTCGCCAAGCCCGCAAACGACACACAGGACCGTGCGGCATGAGCGGGAAGCGCAAGAGCCTGAAGGCCATCCGCGCCAAGTCCGTTGGCCGGTCGCCTGCATGGCTCAAGACCGTGGCCATTGCCAAGCCCTGTCGCACCCCGGTTCGCGGGACGTTCGGCGCGGCTTCGGAGGTTGTGCGGATAGACCCGGAAACGGGCCTGCCCCTCGGTCTGGCCAATCAGACGGGGCGCGCATCCCTGATCACCCCGCCTGACGACACCCTCTGAAACAACCTCCTCCATTCCCAAACCCTAGCGGGGGAGGGGGATGGGGAACACCCCGAACGAAACCCCAGCCGATAGGGCGAACAGATGAGCAACTACCGCACCATGAAACCCCGGCCCGCTGGCTCGCTGTATGAGGCGATCACCACGGCCATTGGCCAGATTCCGGGTGGCCTGTCCGCAGCGGCGGAGGCCATCGACCGGCCCCGGACAAGCCTTCACGCGGCGGGCGATCCTGACACGCCGAGCCGCAAGAAGGTCAAGCTGTCGATGCAAGAGGCCGCGATCCTGACCGAAAAGGGCGGGGTGGCCATTGCCGAGTTTTACGCCGAGCGGGCGGGCGGTGTGTTTGTCCAGATCGAGCCGACGCAAGAGGCGGGCTGTTCTCAGCAGGCCGTCGCCAGCGCGTCGAAAGAGACGGGAGAGGCCATCAGCGCGGCGGTCATGGCGCTGGCCAATGTCGGCTCCTGTAACCGGACGCGCGAGGCCGCTTCACGCGAGACCCGCGAAGCCATTTCGGCCCTTCGGACAGTGCTGGCCCAGCTTGAAGGCGTGGCGAACGATGCCGCCAACGTCGTTCCGTTGAAGGGGGCGTGAGGATGCGTGTTCTCGTAGCCTGCGAATATTCCGCCACCGTCCGCGACGCCTTCCGCGCCAAGGGGCACGATGCCTGGTCCTGCGACCTGTTGCCTACTGACGGCGACCCGCGTTGGCACATCCAGGGCGACGTGCTGCCGGTGGCCTGTGACGGGTCATGGGATTTGATGATCGCGCACCCGCCTTGCACCGACCTGGCGGTATCAGGGGCTCCGCACTTCGCCGCGAAGATTGCCGATGGTCGTCAGGGCCGCGCGCTGGATTTCGTCCGCGCCCTTCTCAATGCGCCCATTCCGCTGATCGCCCTGGAGAACCCCGTGTCGGTCATTTCCAGCAAGATCAGGAAGCCGGACCAGATCGTTCACCCCTGGATGTTCGGCCACCCAGAGCAAAAGACAACTTGCCTCTGGCTCAAGGGTCTCCCGGCCTTGGTCGAGACGGAAAATGTCCGCGAAGCGATGCTGGCCCTGCCGAAGAACCAGCGGGAGCGGCTGCACTACCTCCCGCCAGGCCCGAACCGCTGGAAAGAGCGGTCCAAGACGTTCCCAGGCATTGCCGCTGCGATGGCTGATCAATGGGGTGGTGTCGCCTCTCAAATGGCGAGGGCCGCGTAATGGACATCCGCTCCCTCTTCGCATGGGTCCGCCCCAAGCCCGATCCCCGCATCCCCGCACTGGCCAAGCGCTCCGCCGCAAAGGACGCCCTTCGCCAAGCCAAGGACCGGGGAGACACCCGCGAACAGGGCCGGTTGCAGCGCCAGCTTGAACGCGCGATCCGCGACATGTTGGAAGCCGAAAGGGCGGGCGCATGAGCGAGATCGCCAAGGTTCTCAACGCTGCCGCCGATCTGCTGGAAAAGCCCGGCGCATGGATGCAGGGCAAGTCATCCGGCGTTCGCGCGGACGGCACCCGGTGCTTTTGCACGATGGGCGCGATCCGGCACCTGACCGGCGAAAGCCACTCTGATGCCGAGGAATATTTTCGAGATCGCCACCTGCCCGAATGGGGCGGGATCACCGGCTGGAACGATCACCCCGGTCAAAAGCAAGACAACGTAGTCGAAACGCTCCGGCTTGCCGCCGAACGTGACGCGCAAGGGGCGGGGGCATGATCGCTGACTTTCTCCGCTTTGTCGGAAACAGAAAACCCGCCGTTACGAGCGGCGGGCTTCCCGACCCATCCGGGTCAAATCACGTCGAAAAGGACACGACGAATATGACTGCTGTTGCACTGTTTAACAAGGCCCCGCCGCGTTCTGCGCCCTCATCCGCCGAACAAATCCGTGACTGGATTGAGCGGGGCAAGCGAGAGGTTTTCAGCGTGGTCACTATGGTCACGCCCGACATCGCGCGCGGCCTGATCGCTCGCAACACCGAAAACCGTCCCGTGATCTGGAATGGTCCGAACCGTTCGGTTGCCGCCTATGCCTCTGCGATGAAGCGGGGCGAGTGGACGCTCAATGGCGAGTCGATCATCGTCTCTTCGACGGGCGAGCTTAACGACGGTCAGCACCGGCTTTACGCCGTGATCGAGTCGCAGGGCGCGGTCATGATGAGCCTGACCTTCGGCGTCGGGCGCGACACCCGGCACACCGTCGATCAGGGCGTGGCACGGACCCCCGGCCATATCCTCGTCATGATGGGCGAGAAGGACGCGAACAATCTGGCGACCGCCCTGCAATACCTCTGGACCCGCGACAACGGCCTGAGCCTCAACTTCCGCCCCTCGCCCGACCAAATGCTGACGACCCTCGACCGCCACCCCGATATTCGGGATGCGGTGCGCGAGGCGACGAAGGTTGGGGCTCAATTCCATCTGTCGCGCGGCTACATCGCCGCCGCGCATTATGAGTGCAGCCGGGCGCACCCGTTCCAGGCCGACCAGTTCCTTCAAGCTGTCGCGACCGGCCTGAACATCCGAAACATCAACTCGCCCGTGGTCAGGCTTCGGAAGGCCTATACCGAACATGACGCGAAGCGGCGTCCTCTGGGGCGCATTGAGCAAGCCGCCCTGTATATCAAGGCGTTCAACGCCTTCCGTCAGGGCCGCACCCCGAAGGGCTTTTCGTGGCGCGACAGCGGCCCGAGCGCCGAAGCCTTCCCGCGCGTGGAGGGTTAAATGAAAACGGAGCGCCTCCTTCTTATCGACATCGAAACGGGCGAGCGCCTGCGGACTGTGGACGCCAAAAAGGTGTCTGCCCTAAAGGCGTCTATTGCTGAGATCGGCCTTCGGACCCCGATCACGGTCTCCGCTGCCCGCAATGGTGCAGACTGGCAGTTCCGCCTTGTGGCGGGCGCGCACAGGCTGGAGGCGCTCCGCTCGCTTGGCGAGGAATATGCAGACTGTTTCGTCATGGAGGGTGACGAAGACGACGCCGCCCTGTGGGAGATTGACGAAAACTTCGCCCGCGCTGAGCTAACGGACGCCCAGCGCGCCGACCACCACGTCCGCCGGGAGGAAATCCTCAAGCGGAAAGGGCTCGTCAGCGACGGCCCCGGACGCCCGAAAAAGAATAGCGAAAAGTCTTCGTCATATTCACAGCAGGCCAGCGAGACCCTCGGGGTCAGCAAGCGCACCGTCGAGAAAGACCTCGCGCGCGGCAAGAACATCACCGCCGACGTTCTGGCCGATGTCGCCGGAACCGATCTCGACAAGGGCGTGGTGCTGGACGAACTCGCCCGCACCCCAGCCGAGGATCAGCGCGCGAAGCTGGCCGAGATCACCTTGCGTCGTCAGGAGGCCGAGCGCGCCCGTAAGGACGCCGAGCGGGTCAATAAGGACACCGACCGCGTAGTCCAGATGACCGAGGCCGAACGCTTCGCTGAATGGCTGATGGAGCGCACGGACCTTGCCGAGCTTCCGACGATCCTTTCGTGGCTGGACGGCACCCGCCCCGGCGACGTGTCGAAGGCCCTTCGGAGGCTCGCGCAATAATGGCCGGGCCTGAAGACATCCTCCAAATGCAAGTCGTCCGCGCGCTCAAGATCGTGTGCCCTGACGCCCTGTTCTATCATTGCCCGAACGGGGGAAGCCGTCACCCGCGCGAGGCCCGCAAGTTCAAGGACATGGGCGTTCTGCCCGGTGTCGCGGACCTGTGCTTTGTCCTGCCTGATGGCCGGGCAGGGTTCATCGAAATGAAGGCCGACAAGGGCCGTCAGACACCCCCGCAGAGATTGTTTCAGGAAGCCGTGACGGGGAAGGGCGCTGCCTATGCCGTCTGCCGGTCGCTGGATGAGGTTCTGTCAACGCTCCTTGGCTGGGGCTTCACCATTCGCGCGCGGGGTGTGGAATGAGCCTCGCAGACGTGATCCAGGTCAAACTCGACGCTGGCGTTCCCGCCTCGCACATCGAGCGTATGTATGGGGTCCGCTTGGCCCCTGACACTTGCCGCCCCCGGCCCCGTAAGGACGCCTACGTTCCGCCCCGTCCGAAGCCCCCGGTAGAGGTGGCCCTGACGCCCCGTCAGCAGCGCGTGGCCATGATCGAGGCCATTGCCGAGGCAGACGGCTACACCCTTGCCGACATCATGGAAGACAAGCGCACCCGTGCCCTGTCTGCCACCCGGTTCAAGGCTATGTGGAGCATCAAGAACCACTGGCCTGAGACATCCTATCCGGCGCTCGCAAAGCTGTTCAACCGCAGCAACCACACGACGGTTCTGTATGGCGTCCGCCGTCATCAGGCCACCCTCGAAGGCCGCGTGTATCGCAAGACCCGGAAGGGGGCTCCGTAGGGATGAGCGTCGCCGCCCTCCGCAAAATGGCCGAATGGGGTCTCTCGATAGATCAGGCTGCTGAGCTGCTTGAGCTGATCGAGGATGAGCGCAAGCCCGCCCGTTCATCTGGTGCGGAGCGTCAACGTCGATACCGTGAGCGTCAGGCCGAAAGCGTCACTTGTGACGTAACGCGTGACGTAACGGATACTCCTTCCCCCTCCCTTCCCCC